>JAAUXZ010156333.1_pt1 | contig 27889 bp, 40 predicted proteins | sample 7278131 | NCBI WGS metagenome assembly JAAUXZ01 (sample SAMN14350119, study PRJNA611818) | marine sediment metagenome | isolation source: surface marine sediment (3m) | place: French Polynesia: Moorea | collected 2018-08 | reverse complement strand
GTCAGCAAAGAGACCGGACCGCGGTCCACAGAAGAAAGGGCGAGCGTTCACGTTTCGCCGAACTGGTACGCCAGCTGCGGGACGCCCAGAAGGGATTCTTCAAGTCCCAGCGCGGTTCCGACGATCGCCAGAAGTTTTATCTATTCTGAATTCGTGTTACACTGAATCCGAAGCTATCGCTACGTTAGGCCCGCCTGGGATGGTTGCTCCCGAACCAGGCGGGCCGTATAATTTCCGACGTATCTGAAATGCCCTTGCGGCAACCTTCTCCTAGGTCAAGATACACGGGCAGGGAGCTAGCACCTCCCTGCCCAACTTCTTTCTGTTCCAGCATCTCATGATTGAAGACATGCTGAACGATCCGAACTATCAACGGTTTGCTGCAGAAGCATCGTCTCACTGCAATTGCGCCCCCGGATTTTGCCCATGTGCTGGCGTGCTGGCGGGCGGATTAGGCGGGCCGTGAGCGTAGACGCAATTCAAGCCCGACCGCACAGAAATTAGTGCGAACTGTAGTCGCGACTGTTTTCTGCGCGACCGCACAGAAATTAGTGCGAACTGTAGTCGCGACTGTTTTCTGCCCGACCGCACAGAAATTAGTGCGAACTGTAGTCGCGACTGTTTTCTGACCCCCCCTCCCCCCCCTAGTCCGAACTGTAGTTGCGACTGTTTTCTGACCGACCGCACAGAAATTAGTTCGAACGGTAGTTGCGACTGTTTTCTGACCGACCAGGCGGCCCGGACGGGTCCTTCCTGGCCGTTTTGGGCCCCCGCCCCCCAACGGGAACTATGGGGATACCATGAAAGTAGGACCGCCGAACGACCTCGGGCCGCGAAAATTTTTCGCAAGCCTGATAAGCTGGACCACCGGCCACCTGAAGGGCGGGAAAATTTCTGGGGACGATCAAATGGACAAGCGTCAAAGCACCTCCGCAAAATAAGCCGCCCGACTGATGAAGGTGTTTGGGATCGATACAGTTCGGAGGAAGACCCCATGACCTGGTTTGCGTGCGGTTTGCTGATTGGATACGTGTTTGGGATCGTGGTGGCCTCAAGGAATGGCGAAGAAGAAGGCAAAGCGAGCGACCAAGAAGAAGGCCGCCAAGAAGGCGCCCGCAAAAAAGCGAACCGCCAAGAAGAAGACCAAACCGGATGGGGATCCGCAGGAAAAGCGCCGCCGGTATAACCGGAAGACCCGCCTGGGGATTCAGGACATATCGGGAAACCTTCCGTCCAAACCGAAAGGCGCCGACCTGAAGGACCGGAAGCTGTGCGACTCCAGCCTCCGCCACCACCTGGTGACCTGTTACCCAGACGCCTTCCGCCTGGCTTTCAGCCGTGACCATCTGGACCTGATCGACCATCTCGAGCGAATCTTCACGCGTGGCGGACTTCGGGCCGTGGCGACGCCTCGAGGAACCGGCAAGACCACCATTTTCATGCGGTCCGCGCTGTGGGCAATTCTCAGCCTCCGCCGGCGGTTCGTCTGTGTGGTGGCCGCCACGAAGGACGCCGCGGTGGATCTGCTGGAAGGCCTAAAAAACGAGATCATGGCGAACCCGATTCTTCGGAAGCTGTATGGCCGCGAACTTCACGCGCTTTGGTCCCTCCATGGCGAAGCCAGACAGGCCTCCGGGCAGAAGTTCAAAGGCGCGCTAACTGGCGTCAAGTGGAAGGAAAAAAAAATAGGGTTCGGGCGGATCCCTGGGGTGGCCTCAAGCGAGTCCCTGATTTCGGTTTGCGGACTTACTGGGAACGTCCGCGGCCAGCAGGAGACCACGACCAGGTGGGGAGTGATCCGGCCAGACGTGGTCCTGTGCGACGATCCCCAAACGAAGCAAAGCGCGAACAGCCCCGCCCAGTGCAAAGACCGCCACGAAATCATGATGGGGGACGTACTCGGCCTGGCCGGGCCCGACGCCCCACCGATCAGTGGACTCTGTGCCTGTACCGTGATCGTGAAGAACGACCTGGCCGACCGACTACTGGACCGCGAGCGGAGCCCCGACTGGCAGGGACAACGAAACGCCATGGTGTATAAGTGGCCCGATCGTGAAGAATTGTGGGACGAATACCGCGCAATACGAGACGATGAACTACGAAGCGACGGGGACGGCAGCCGGGCCGCACAGTTTGTCCGGGACAACTACGACGACTTACACCGGGGGGCGGACGTGGCCTGGCCCGAGCGATTCAACGCGGACGAGGTATCAGCGCTGCAGCATGCGTATAACCTCCGTTTCCGGGACGAAACGACCTTCTGGGCAGAGTACCAGAACGACCCCAGCGGGATTTCCGCGGACGCACCTTTCCAGCTGGAACCTACCGTCCTGATGGTTCGCTGTATCAACGTGGGCCGCCGGCAGATCCCCAGCAAGGCGGAAAAGCTGACGGCCTTTGTGGACGTCCAGGGAAACGTTCTGTATTTCATGGTGACCGCCTGGGAGATATGCGGACGTGGCTATGTGGTGGACTATGGGACCTACCCTAAGCAACCGCGGACCTACTATTCCAAGTCCAAGATTGTGAAGACCCTCCAGGAGGACGCTGGGACAGACGAGGAGAACGCGGCCATATACGCCGGCCTGGCCAACCTGCTGGACCCCATGTTCTCTACCAGGTGGGCGAAGACGGACGGTGGTGTGATGCGACTGGACCGGGCCGGGATCGATATCGGCTGGGAGCGCGCCGCGGACACGATCCGAAGATACTGCCTGGAGACGGAGAATTTCGGCCGAGTCCATCCGGTCCGCGGGAAAGGGATCGGAGTGAACGACCGTCCCTGGAGCGAATACCACCACACGAAGAAGGACCGCCTGGGAACCCACTGCAAGTCCAAAGCGAACGCGGACGGCATTGAGGAAATCATGGTGGACACAAACTGGTGGAAGTCCTGGGCCGCGGAGCGCCTGGGGTGTCCGATCGGTTCGGACCGGGCCGTGGTCCTGTTCAAAGCGAAACCGCACATCCACCAGATGGTGGCCGAACATTGGACCAGCGAACACCCGGTTATGAGGGTGGGACGGGCCGGGAACGAAATGGTGGAATGGATCGAACCACAGACCCACCTGGATAACGAATTCTGGGACACCCTGGTGGGGACGTGCGTCCTGGGACACATTGAAGGCGTGGCGGTGGACGGACCGCGGCCTGGCCTGGCCGTGGAAGCGAACGTCCGCGTTCAGCGAAGGGGACGAAAGAAGCGCCGCGGGAATTTCGTAGGATGGTAATTTCATGGCTAAAAAAGCGACGAAGAAGAAGCCGGCAGACCCCCAGCCGATCGAACGTGACACCTACACCCAAGTGGACCGCGAGCCCCACCTCTGCCCTTACTGTGGCCACGCTGGGAGGACGGATTACCAGAAGGTTCGGCACTTGGACGGGCCCGTGAGCATTAACGGCAAGGCCTACGACCGCGTGGAATGGCGCCGGACCAGTTGCAAGAAGTGCAGGCGGAAGCGGATAGACCGGACCCTGTACCCGCTAGGATCAGTCCGCCAGACGGTCGGGAATGATTGATGCGGGAAGGCGGTTTCGGATACCCTCCCGAAATGTCCACAGACCTGCAAGACCTCCAGCGACAGCTGGCGACGATCGAACGCCGCATTCAATCGGGCGTCCAGTGGACCGCCACGGACGGGACATCCACCACGCTGAACCTGCAGACCCTGGAAAGGGAGGCGAAACGCCTTCGGTCTAAAATCCAGCTTTACCAGCGGAATCGCCCACGGGTGGGCCGCATGCGGATATGGGGTTAGACGGTGCGGACCATCGATAAAAAAGCCGCCCTGAACGCATCCCCAAACCCCGTAGGCGGGATCGGTGGGGGATACGACACCCTGGAGCCCAACGGACGCCGGAAGTCCATTTCCAGGCGAGTGGTCCGCGAAGACGCGCTGACCCGCGGAACCAAGCGGGACGGACTCCAGGCCAACGCGTCCGACCTGGCCCGGAACCTCAGCCTGGCCGGCTGGATGGTCCGCCGGCATCTGGACTACGTGGCCACCTTCACCTTCCACGGCCGAAACGAGGACCAGAACCTGAACCTGGCCCTGGAAAACCTGATGAAGACCGCGAACCGGAAAACGAACGCGGACGTGGCCCAAAAGTTCACCAGGGAAAAGCTGTTCCGCCTGGCCGAAACCAGACGCGTCCTGGACGGGGACACGTTTCTACTGAAGCTCTCCTCCATGAAAATGCAGGGCCTCCAGGCGGACCTCTGCCGCAATCCCGAGCGACCGGCCAAAAATGAAACCTGGATCAACGGGGTTTCCATCGCCAAGACGGCCCAGGCCCTGGCCTTTGGCGTTTATGACCGCGAAGGCTACCAGGGGACCAGGTTCAACCGCCGAGTCCGGGCCCGGAATATGATCCACTACGGATTCTTTGAGCGCTACGCCCAGGACCAAGTCCGCGGTGTTTCGCCGATCGTGGCCGCCCTGAACCCGCTAAGGGACACCTACGAAAATTTTGATTTCGCCCTGGCCAAGGCGAAGATTTCCCAATTGTTCGCGCTGGCGTTCTACCAGGAAGGGGATCAAAGTCCACTACGGATCCAGAACCGACCAGGGACCGACGAACCGGCGGACGAGGACGGGGACCACGTGGCCGAGGAACGCGGTTTCTACACCTTCACAAAATCGGACCTGATGTTCACGGACCTGGAGCCAAACGAGAAGGTGGAAATACTGGAGTCCAAGACGCCCAGCCGTGAACTGCAGGATTTCACCCAGCTGGTGATCATGGTGGCGCTTAAGGCCCTGGACATCCCGTACAGCTTTTACGATGAATCCCACACCAACTTTTTTGGATCCAGGGCGGCCTGGCTTCACTATGAGCGGTCCTGCATGGACAAGCGCGCGGACCAGCTGGAAATGCGAAGGGATTACACGGAATGGCAGCTGGCCGGCGCAGTCCTGGACGGAAGCCTGGTCCTTCCCCCAGGGATGACAATCCAAGATCTACAGTGGGAGTGGGTCCCCCGCGGGATGCCCTGGTGGGATCCGTCCAAGGAGATCAACGGACACGTCCAGGCAATTGATGGAGCCCTGGACAATCCCCAGCGGATCTGCACCAGCACAGGGACCGACTTCTACGACAACGTGGACAAGATCGCCCAGGCCCAGGAATACGCCGCGGCAAAAGGCGTGGACTTGTCCTGGAACCCAGTCCCCCAACCGATTCAGGTGGTAGAGAATGACGACCGCAACGCCGCAAGCTGAACCCGCCAAGCGAGTATCCCAGGCAGAGAACCCGATCCCCGAAGGCCTGACGCGACTACAGGCCAGCGCGCCGGTTAGCGAGGACGGACCCGGGATCGCCCGCCACGGTGGCGCCTACCGGGCCGGGGTTATCCGTGGGGTGTCCCTGATGACCCGGGGGGAGTGTCTGGGACACGAAATGTGGGCCGACGCGGAAACCCTGGCCCAGGTGGCCGCCCTGGCCGCCAACCCTTGTGCGGGCGTGAAGTCCCGTTTCACCCACCCAGGAATGTCCAGCGACGGCCTGGGCCGCCACCTCGGGCGGATCCGGGACGTGGACGTGGATGGGGACCAGGTGATGGGGGATCTACATATCCAGTCCAGCGCCCGGAAGACCCCAGACGGTGACCTGGGCGCCTACGTGATGGACCTGGCCGCGGAAGACCCACGGGCCGCCGGCCTGTCCATCGTCTTCATGCACGACCGCCAAGCGGAGACGGAATTCGCCATCGCTAACGGTGCGATCGCGGACGATGACCGCCTGGACCGCCTGGATATGTCCAGCTTTCAGTCCCCCGACCCCGAGAACGTCCACAACTATCCCCACGTCCGCCTGGCCGAGCTGCGCGCCGCGGACGTGGTCGATGAACCAGCCGCGAACCCGGACGGCCTGTTCGACAGACAGGACGGCCCCAGGGACGCGGACGACTTCCTGGCCTACGTCCTGAAGCTGGACGACCAGGCCGAACCGAACGGAAACCTGTTTGGGGTGGACCCCGAACGGGCCCAACAATTCGTAGGCCGGTGGCTCGACAGCCACGGCCTGAAACTAGCGCCAGTCGAAAAAGAGGACCCCGTGATGACGGACCAAAACCCAGCCCCGCCAGCGGGCCCCACGCGTGAAGAATTCCAGGCCGAACTGCAAAGGTTCACGGAAGCCTTTGGGACCGAGAACGGACCCAAGTGGTTTTCCGAGGGGATCGAATTCAGCGAAGGCCAGACGCGTCACAACGCGGCCCTACAGGCCCGGATCGACGAACTGGAAGCCGAACTGTCCGAGTCCAAAGCCAAAGTTGACAGTCTGAAGGGATCCCTGGGTGAAGAAGAACCGGTGGACGTGACCGGCCACCCACAGGATGGGAAGAAGAAAAGCTTCCAGTCCCTGATGAACATCCCGCCACGGGCCGGGGATCGACAGCCGGCCGCCTAACTGGCCAACCACACGAAGAAGACCACGGGGCGAAACCAACCACCACTAGACCGAAACCAAAACAAGAAAGGGCCCAGCCGTGGCAGGACCAGCACCACTATCCGAACTTCTGAAAATCAACGATATGAACCTCTCAGACGTGGAGGGGATTTCGGACCTTTTGCAAGGCGCCCCGTTGCTTGCCGCCCTTTGGTCGGACTTCGCCAGCAACGGGACGCAGCATAAGTATCTGAAGGAAACCAAGGCCCCAGTGGTCGGTTTCCGAGCGATCAACGCCGGCCGTGAGCACGACCACAGCGCGGACACTCCCGTGACCATCGACCTGAAGCTTTTGGACGCCAGCTTCCATGTGGACCAGGGATATGCGGACGAATTCAAGAATGGACGGGACGCCTGGCTGGCCCGTGAATCAATCCGACACATCCGGGCCAGCTTCACGATGGCCGAAAAACAGCTGATCCAGGGCCAGAACGCGGGCGAGGCCGGCGGTTTCACTGGCCTTCAGGATGCGTCCACCATTAACCACCTAAACGATCCCATGGTGGTTCCTGGTGGAGCCACGACCGGGGCCTTGTCCAGTGTCTACCTGATCCGGTCCGTGTCCGACCTAACGGACGTGGTCCTGATCACGGGCAACGAAGGCAACATCAGCGTGGAGAACACCTACCAGCAGATGATGCCTGGCAGCGTGGCCAATACCTTCTTTAATGCCTACGTGACGCCGATTTACAGCCACCTGGCCCTTCAGGTGGGCCACATCCGGTCACTGGGCCGGATCTGTAATCTGGACGATGGATCCAACACACTGGACGATGCGAAGATTGCGGAAGCGATCTCCAGGTTTGACGAAGTCAAGCCGCCCACCCACCTGGTGATGAACCGGCGGAGCCTGGCCCAACTGCAGAAGTCCCGAACGGCCACCAACGCCACCGGGGCCCCAGCTCCCTTCCCGACCGAGGCCTTTGGGATTCCCATCGTCCTGTCTGGTGGTGTCAGCAACGCCGAAACCGCGCTGATTAACTCCGTATAGCGGAAGGCCTGGCCAGCCTGAAAGGCCGTAACAGCGATTCCAGCCCCGTCCCTGATCCGACCCATGAACCTGATCCAAGACGCAATGGCGATTCACGCCGAGGCCCATACGGAAGCCAACGGGGTTCCGTATCTGGTGAAGCGCGGACGGATTCAGAACGTGATGATGGCTACACCGGCCACACCGCGGATCGGGGACGAGGAAACCGCCATGGATGCCCAGATCCAGGTCAAGGCCCAGGACTTCCTGATAAGGCCGGAAGCCTACATCCTGGGCGGCCAGAATGTCGAACCCGCCGACGGGGACACTGTTTGGCCAATCAACCAGGCTCAGTACGAAGAAACCGGGACGATAACACCCACCGGCGAAATCTTCGAAGTAGGATCGGCTGACAGCCCTGGGGCCTGGAACTGGTCGGACGGATACAGGACCTTCTTCCGCGTTCACACTGTCCGCCGGAAGGGGCCCAATGTCCAAGGCCAGTAACGTCAGGGACGCCGTGATATCGCGTCTGCAGGTCCACCTGGCTGGGCACCAGCTGCTGGACGCCACGAAGAAAATCCAGCCCTTCTGGACGCCTGACTTTTCACGTGACGACCTGGACGATGGACCGATCCTCGGCGTGGCCTGTGGGGGCCGCGAAATCAACAGCCTTATGGGACCGGATGAAACCCGCGTCCTGATCAACGTGGGCGTATTTGGGCTCCCCGACATTTCCCAACTGGCCAGCCTCGCCGAAAACGAGGCTCGGCTGGTAAACGTCAAGTCTGGGGACAAGTGGGACGGGATCCTGGAGGACGCCCTGTCCCTTTGGATCGGATCCGGTTCCAGCGCTGGACCGATGGCCCGCGAAGCCCAGGCCGGCCACTGGTTCAAGACCGTGGAACAGACCGCCATTTATGACCCCAGCCTGTTCAAAGATGAACGAATCTGGGCTGGATTTTTTACAGTGACCTACGAAGACCAAGACGACCAATAAAGGACCACCGCCATGCTACTTCCACGCCAGCCCCACGAAGTCTTCCTGGCCGTGATCGCCGAAATGGCCACGGACCTGAACCGCGGAGCGTATTCGGGAAAGGAAACCTTCCTGTACCTGAACACAGCGACCAACGAAACGCCCACCTGGGCCGAAATTGTCCGAGCGCGGAATATCAACGAAAACGACGGTCCAACCCTGAACGATGTGGAATTCCACGGGGCCAAGTCCACCAGCCAGATCCCTGGATACAGTGCGTTCTCGGGAACTTTTGAGTACGTCCGGCGCCGGGGAGTGGACACCACCTGGGACGCGCTGATAGCCGCCCGCAATGATGGGAAGATCCTGGAGCTGTTGTATCTGAACGGGCCACTGGCCACGGACGGATCCAAGGGATGGCGCGCTCCCGTCCTGTTGGGCGAATTCACCGAAACCAAGAACGGCGGGGACGCCGTGGTGGCCACAATCCCCTTCGGACTGGCCGACGCCTACAAATCAGACGGGACCGTGGTGGAGAAAAAGGACGTAACTGCCTCGGGTGGTGTTCCCACTGAGTGATCCGGTTAGATTGGGCGGACGACAGTCCACCCCCCTGACCGCGTGAGGTTTACCGATGCCACAACAGTTCCAAGATAACGCCGGCCGAACTTATACCGTTTCCATGACGCTGGGAAAGTTCCGGGCCATCCGTGAAGTCTATCCAGTCGATGTCTTCGAGCAGCAATCCTGGACAGCCATCTGTGGGTCCCTGACGGAGCGCCTCGCGATTCTGTGGTATTTGGTCCAGGACCAGGCCGAAAGTTTCGGACTCGACCTGGACGGGTGGGAGCGGGCCCTAATGGGCCCAGGCATCGCCAACCAAGCCAGCGAAGCCTTCATGGACGAAATGGAAAATTTTTTCCGCCAATTCGACCAGCCAGAAATGGCCAAGATGACTTCAGCGAACCGGGCGAGCAGACGGAAGGCCTTGGACCTGGTGAACTCCCCAGGGTTCGACAAGATGGTGGGCCGACTGGACCAGGCCTTCCAAGCATTGTCCGGCCTGACGCCGGAACCGTTAGAGACCGAAACGGAAAAACCGGACCCGCCCCTACCACCAGAAACGGCCGAACCGGGACCACTACCGCCGGCCGCGAGCGCTGGATAGCGGTGGTTCGACTGGCCGCCCATGCTGGGGTGGATCCCTGGCCACTGACGGCCTGGGAACTGGTGGAGGCCGCGGACGCCAAGGAAACGAGCGAATGGAACCGAACGGCCGACACAATTGCCAACCTGGTGAACCTGCTGGGCCGCCACGTCCGGGTTTTCCGCCGGGACGACTTCCACCCGCCACTGGCCGAGCGGAACCGCCTGGCCGAAATGGACGCGTCCAATGATGAAGCCAGCTAAGGTATCTATTGGCCTGAAGGACGTCAGGATAAACCACAGCCGGATGCAGGCCGCGGAGGCCCGCGGCAAGAAGCGGGGGACCACGAAGGCCCTGGCCTTCATCCGGCGGAATTCCCAGTGGAAAGTCCTTAAGCGCCGCAAGTCCGCCAGCAAGCCTGGGAACCCTCCCAGCATCCACGCCCGCGGCCAGATCAGTCTTAAAAATATCCGTTTCGGATATGAGTCCGTGACGGAATCGGGCGTGGTCGGTCCGATCCGGCTGAACCATGTCCCAGATAGCACGAACCCAGGCCAGACCGTCCCCAACGTCCTGGAAAAGGGCGGGACCATGATGGTGGACGAAGTGAAGGTAAACCTACCGGACAACCGTGGATCGTTCTGGCGACGAAGGGACAAGCGCCGCCGGCTGGACGGCCGCCGGCAGTATCGCAGGCGCCGGGTGACGATCAAACCACGGCCGTTTATGTCGGTGGCCCTGGACAACGAAGTGAAGTCTGGCAACGTGGAAGGTGCGTTCGCGGACGTGGTAACCTGACCGCCACGGAAACCCTGTAACAGCGATTCAAGGAACGCGGAACGATGTCAGTAAAAGGCGTCAAGGCGGGCGAAGCCTATGTGGAACTGGGGATCCGCTCGCAAATAGACAAAGGCCTGAAACAGGCCGGCGCCAAAATGCGAAAGTGGGGTGGAGGACTGGCAGCTGTGGGGGCCGCGGCCACAGGTGCCGCAGCTGCAGCCCTGGGAAAGCCCCTGATGTTAGCTTCCGAAATGGAGGAGACCATGGGGAAGTTTAACGTGGTGTTTGGCGAGTCCGCCGGGGAAATGGAAGCCTGGTCCAACTCCACCGCCAAGGCCCTGGGGACGTCCAGGCAGGCCATGGCGGAAATGACGTCCGGCATGCAGGACCTGCTGGTTCCGATGGGCCTGGCGCCCGACCAGGCCATGGAGTTTTCCAAGGGCCTGTCTAAGCTGGCCGTGGACCTCGGGTCATTCAACAACCGGGCCACCCCGGACGTGATGAACGACCTAATGGCCGCCATGACCGGATCCGGGGAGGTGATGAAAAAGTATGGCGTGATTTTGAACGTGGCGAACATGGAGCAGAAGGCCTACGCCCTGGGCCTGGCCGAAACCGGCGCCAAGCTGACGGACGTCCAGAAGGCCCAAGCCGCTTATGCAATCATCATGGACAGCACAACCACCGCCCAGGGTGACGCAATCCGCACACAGGCCAGCTTCGCCAACCAGATGAAACGTTTCCGGTCCGGCCTCCAGGACTTGGGGACCATGCTCGGGCAGGCCGTCCTCCCTCCGCTGACTAAGGTTATCACTTTGTTCGGGAAGGGGGTCCAGTTTGCGATCGACTGGGGGCGGAAAAACCAGTGGGCCATGGACATCCTGGGGAAGGGACTTCTGGCCGTGGGAGCTGCTGGTGCGGTCCTGCTGGGCGCCGGAGGAACCCTGGCCCTGCTGGGGACCGCGTTCACTGGGGTGGCCACTGCGATCACGGCCGTGGGGACCGCCGCGGGCGTGGTCCTGTCTCCGATGGGGGCCGTGGTCGGTGGGATCACAGTGGCGGTGGGCGCCCTGGCCCTTCAGTTCGTGGCCGTCCTGAAAGAAGCGGGAAAGCTGGAGCTATTTTTTGACATCTGGAAGAAGGCCTTCCAGGACATTGGGCGGGTGGCAAAGAAGACCTTTGGCGGGATTGTCCAGGCCATCAGTAGCGGGGACATCGAAATGGCCATGGAAGTGGCCATGGCAGGCGTCCAGGCCGTGGTCTTCCGCAGCCTGGCCGTGATCGCCGAGGTGTTTAACGAATTCGTGGACGAAATGCTGGCCACGCTGGCCCAGCTGGGCAAGAAGGCCCTAAAGCTAGCCCGCGGATCCTTCGGAGTTGGCCAGCTGATAGGGGACTTTATCACTGGCCGGGACCCGATCGAAACGAACCTGGGAACCGGAACGTTCCTGGACCGCGCGAAGGCCGCGGAGGACCGCCTGGACGTCCTGCTGGAGGAACTGCGGAAGCAAGGCGGACAGGAACCTGGAGCGCCGCAGCCTGGCGACCAGGCCGCCACGGATATGTCCCAGACGAATGGCCTGTTAGAACAGATCGTCCAAAACACCAGGACACCCACCGCCGTTTTAGGATAATCCCATGGCCGATAGAACATTCGATCCGGCGACGGGGCTATATATGCGGGAAATGGCGGGCCGGGTGGGACGTCAGGCCCCGCAGAATAACGCGATCAACCGGAAATTCCTGGTCTACAAAACAGCCGACCCGCTGAAGGGCCTAGACGCCTTGAGCAATCAGCGGGTCGCCCTTGGCCTGGACGACTTCGCGGGCCTGGGCATCGACAGCGTGGAGTGGACAATCCACAGCGGGCCCGATCACTGGGCCTTCGTGATCAACTACACCGATATTCCGCCGATCGGTGGCTACACCATCAGCATGGACACCAGTGGTGGGACCACCACGGTGACGGAGGCCTACGCCCAGACCGGCTGGGCCGCACCTGGCCAGCCGCTCCCGAACTGGGGGACTGCTGTCAATGTCCAGAACGGCCGAGCGGTGGGAACGGACAAAGTAACCCAGGCGCTCCGCTATAACGTCCGGGCCCGCATCGCCAGCCGATGGCTAACCGATCCGATTGCCTACGCCAAGCTGGTGGCTGGTGTTACCGGCTGGTACAACGGGACGCCCTTCCTGGGCCACCCTGTGGGGGAATTGCTGTTCCGCGGAGCCTCGGGCGAAATTGTTGGTGAGGACCCCATGTTGTCCTACACCTTCGAAGCCGGGCCGAACTGGAACGGCGGACAGGTGGGACCAATTACGGGGATCACCCACCTGGCCCACGACTTCCAGTGGTTGACGTACTACGAAGAACAGGACGGGGTCAGCCAGCAAGTCATAGCAAAGCCGCGGGCCCTGTACGCCGCCAGAATTTACCAGCCGGCTGATTTCGGTATCCTTCGTATCGGGGAACCGTGATGGACTGGAAGCGACGGTCCGGCGAAGTCCTGACGGCCGCCACCTGGAATTCCGTAATTGATCGGATCAAAAAGGAAATCCAAAGCGGTGGCCTGGTTCTGCCCGACCTGGACCATGACCGCGTCCGAATTAAGAACGTAAGCGGGACCGACCTGGACTTGGGGATGGTCCAAGTGGTCCAGCAGTACAGCGGACCCAACGGCGCCCGCATTCAGGAATTCGCCCAGTCCCACGTCCTGGAAACGATCAATCCACTGGTGACGCATCCCCACCAGCGTCTGGTGTTCACGGCCGAACCGATCCGGGCCAATGAACTGGGGTGGGCCGTGGTGTCCGGGGTGACGGTCCTACAGGTCCAGCAGAACGACAGCCTGGACGGACGGGTGGGCCTCAACAGCGGGAACACTCGGATCGGGTTTTCCCAGAAGTCCTTCGGGTTCGGGAAAATCATTGAGTGGATCGACACCCAGTGGGCCATCGTGGTGGTCCCCACCGATGAAGACCCGTGGATGCGCTTCCGAGCCAACGCCAAGATTGTGAACCGCCGGGTGGCGGTCACCATCGAGCGAGTCCAGGGACAAATCTACAACCCCGCCACCAACCTGGTCTACAAAGAAGGGGACGTGGTGAACGTCCACGACCCCACGAACCTGTGGGGCGAGATCGAGACCAACGCCACCGGGACCGCCTTCTACAACCGCCAGAACGACCGCTGGGACATCGAAACGGCCAGCCTGCCTATCAAGCGGATCCGGGCCAAGGTGGAAGACTGTCTGAAGTACACCGACGGGTCCAAGGTGGCCAAGTTCGGATCCGCCAACGGATACCCGGACTTTATCCTTTCCAGCTACCCAGCCGCGGACCTTCCGCCCGAGGTGACGACCAACGGGCCTGGGGACTACCAGCTGACCTTCCAGAACGAATACAAGCTGGACGCGGTCCCTGACTCCGAAGTGGTCCTGGAGCGACGGACAAACGTCCAGATTTCCGACCCTGGAAACTACGACGCGCCGAAACCGTCCAGCGCTACCACCACGAAGTGGGTGGCCGTCCAGCGATTCGAGCAGATCGCGCGCTACGCGGTGTTCGTTAAGAGTGGCGGGAACTGGAACCTGGTGGCCTGGTACGAAGGCGCCGACCCGACGCCTTGCAATCCCACGGTCTCGTGTCTGTTCCCCTGCGAGTGTCTGGACGATGGGGACAACGCCCTGGGGTTCTACGATCCCCAGGCCAACGAATACCGCCTACACTCCACCCAGTCCGCGCTGCTGGGTCCGCCGGACGATATCACGGCCTGGTATAACCTGACGTGGGACGCGAACAATTGCTACTTGAAGGCCAAGTCCCAGGCCTTCAAGGCGTGGAAGTGCGAGGCCCAGCCGGCGGACGAGGTGGTTCCACTTCCGACCACGGCCATAAACTCCATCACAGGCCTGTATGCGAACGGATCCAGCATCTGCGCCACGTACCAGACGGTCCTGGTGGTCGGTTGCCAATACGCTGGATCGGGCCAGTGGTGTGTCGATATCTGCGACATCCTGTGCCTGTGCGAAGAAATCTACAGTCTGCCAGACGTATGCGACCCGCCACCGCCACCGCCCTGCACCTGTTGTGATTGCTTCTTCGTTCAGGGCGTGACTGCCCTTTCGATCACTTGGACGTCAGCGAGCAACGAAACCCACGTTTCCATTGACATCCAGCCGACCAGCCAGCCCTGCGAATGGCTGGCGGTATTTGACGACCAGGCCCCAGGTCCGCCCGATACCCGAACCTGGACGATCCGATACGACTGTACGAAGTGGACCGCGGGGGGAGCCTGGCCGGGATCCATCAGCAACGGGACGCCCATGGAGCTATCCGGGGACGGCGATTGTGGCGGGGCCACGCTGAACGACGCGGGCAATAATCCCGCGGACGCCTCGGGCGTGGTGACGACCGACGGCGCCGGCATTGAATGTGATCCACCTGTAGAGGGATGCTGCCAGACCTGGTCCGGTGATGAGTACGTCCAGTCCTTCGTGTTCCGGGACTATGACGACTACAGCGGGGCGATTGTGGAAGGCGTCCACCCGATCCAAACCGGTGGCAATGGGAACTGCAAGAAGACCGCGTCAGCCCCTGCGATGGTCACCAACGAAAACACGGGGAACGAGTGTTCCGTTACTGTGACCTTCGAACTGAATTATGACACGGACGTGGGTTCACCAGGTAACGACCTCTGCCGCTGGCATTACACTATCCCGCCGTGTCAGCTGACCGATCCCAACGGGCAGAACCCGCCCGAGGACTTCCCAGGCGACGGTGGAGCGGTTCCCGACTGCCTGGCCAGCAACTGCAACGCCGCCGGCGGACAGTGTGGAGACGGCATAGGGGGGGCAGGCTTCCAAGACGCCCAGCTGACGATCCAGGACCCGGACAACAGTGTGACCGGTTGTGTGGGCCCACCGGTCCCAGGTCAGGCTGGACAGTCCGCTGGGGCCCGCTACGACAAAGTGGCCCAGCGTCCCGTTATCGACTTTGCAGCCGCCACCCACGTCCGACGCCCGAGGACTCCCGCAGACCTTCTGGACGCCGCTGGGAACCACCTGGCCCACACCACGGCCAGCCGGCCACTTCCTCCTTCGCGGTTCGTGGTCCCACCGACCCACCTGGAGGAAAAGGAAGAAGGCCTGGGGGATCGGTTCGCGGCCGAGAACCCGGACCTGATGCGTGGTTGCACCAGCTGCAGTTCCGCCGTACCGTCCAGGATGAACGCCTGGGAATTCCGGGAAGTGGAAGAAACGGACGTCCAGGCCATCGCCCGGACGATCAGTTCCAAGCATCCCGAACATGACCAGGCGGACCTGGTGGAACTGATTTGGGAATTTCTCGCGAAGAATGGAAAGGGCAGGCCATGAAGGACAAACTGAACAGAATGATTCAATCCAGGCGGTTCTGGGTGGCGGTGGCCGCGGTGGTTTCCGTGGTGTTCCAGGACGCCCTGGGACTGGATGAACAGCAAGCGACCAAGCTGGCCGGCATCGCCATTGCCTGGATCGCCGGGGACACGTGGCGGGAAACATGACGAAAAACGTCAAATACGCTCAATCGGACCTTGAGAACATCCTCAGAGACTTCGTCGATGAAATCGGATCTAACAACTAGAGCCAAAAACGGCTATCCGCACCCCACACATTCGGAAGCCGACGCCAACTTTGAGCGGCTCTCGTACTGGTCGGGGACATGGCAGCCGGACCCGGTAACCTATTCCCAGTACGAGGAGGTCTACCACGATGGCGCTATTTGGGTCTGTCGCGCGGGTGTCGCGTCGACCGTCGAACAGCCGAGTCTCTCGGGTACGGATTGGCAGTTAAAACTCCCAAGCTCCGGTCGAGGCGGAGCAACGATCGACGCTCCGAAACTGACCCTCGGGCCGATCGGGTCCGGGTGGCAAGCGATCGACGAATTTGACACTGTCGATTTGCCGGTTTTGGGGCTCTCGATCAATGCTGCTACCGGTGAGTTTTCCTTTTCGTTTCCGGGTATCTGGCAGATCACAATCTCCCTGATTTTCAGCCACAACGAATCGAATCAGGGACGAACGACGAATATTCGTCTGTGGAATGTGACGAAGTCGTCGGTCCTTGGGAGTTTGCCTTGGTTTATCGGTCGGAATCAGCCGGGATCAAACATCATCATCCCGTTCCCGGTACTCGTCGCCGAGGCAGCTATCGGTAACTCGATTCGATTCGAGATCGGTGGCGGATCGTCTATCACCCCCGTATCTGTCGACGATCAAGCGATCGATTTTTTCCAGTTTGGACCGTCGGCCGCCCTTCCGTAGGTGTGTCTGGACAACCGTCCAACAATTCCAAAAAAACTTCTGGCCGTTTTCCCGTCTAACGGGGTTTCCTAGACGGCCGTCCAGAAAAGTGGCTGGAAGGACTCCAGCTGGGCTGGACACCCGTCCGATGTGTGGAAATACTGTAACAGTCAATACTGATTACCCCACCGACAGACCAAGGGTAGACGACACGAAACCAAGGATTATGGCCAGCAAGGCAGAAGCCAACGGTGTTCCCCGCACCCGGGCGAATGGCTGGCAGGACTACCCAATTCCCGAAGACGTATCGATCCGTGGCCGAATGCACCTCAGTCGATTCGACCAGACTTAGTGGCGCCGGCCACTTTCCACCCGGGCAACGCGAAACACACAATTGCTTGGGACAACAAATTGGAGATGAGCAATGAGTGGATTGATTGAAAAGGCCGTTGAGCGAGTTTTGCTCGGCGACTGGTTCTTTGGCAAGCTCGACGCCGGCGAGGTGTTGAAACCAGCGGAGGCGGTCGCGTGAGTGGTGTCGAGGGAATGGTGTTGGTGGCGCTCTCCGCGATCGCCGCGATCGTATTTTGCTTTGTGTTGTGGATGCTTACTAAGGTTTGATGCTCAGCAACGAGAAGGCCTTCGAGCTGGTAACCGCTCGAAGACCGCCGCGATCGAGAACGCGAAAACCGCTCGCATCGTGGGAAGCGCGAAACAGCCAAACCGAAACGAACGGGGAACCGATGGACCAACCAGACCGACCACTACCAGCCAATCCGATCGATCAACTGCTCGCGATGGCTGTTGTCGCGATGATCGATTGCTGGGAGCGAATCCATGCAAGTGCATGATGACGCAATAGCGCCACACGGCTACGGCGACGGCTACGTCTACGGCTACGTCTACGGCTACGGCGACGGCTACGGCTACGGCTACGGCGCCGGCGACGGCGACGGCTACGGCGACGGCGACGGCGACGGCAACGGCGACGGCTACGGCTACGGCTACGGCTACGGCGACGGCGACGGCGACGGCTACGGCGACGGCGACGGCGACGGCTACGGGCACACTGGAAATATTAGCACAGACTGACGGGATAGGCCGAGGCCATCCAGCATCTGAAAGGCCGGCGCCGCTGTGGCGCCGGCCACTTTCCACCCCGGGCAACGCGAAACACACAATTGCCTGGGACAACAAATTGGAGATGAGCAATGAGTGGATTGATTGAAAAGGCCGTTGAGCGAGTTTTGCTCGGCGACTCGTCGCCACAAACAGAGTACGAGTTCGGAACGGTGCACAAAATCGTCGTGTGTCAGCGAGGGTTCGTTTACGCGGGTGACGTTTCTCGGGAGGGCGATTACATCGTCGTTCGAGATGCGGTCAATATCCGGCGCTGGGGTACGAACCGTGGTCTGGGGGAGCTTGCCCGAAAGGGGAATCAGTCGGACACCAAGGCCGATGACGCTGGCACAGTGCGAGTCCACGAGCTGGCTGTTGTCGCGATGATCGATTGCTCGGAGCGAATCCATGCAAGTGCATGATGACGCAATAGCGCCACACGTCTACGGCTACGGCGACGGCTACGGCTACGGCTACGGCTACGGCGCCGGCGACGGCTACGGCTACGGCTACGTCGACGGCTACGGCGACGGCGACGGCTACGGCTACGGCGACGGCTACGGCTACGGCGACGGGCACACTGGATAGGCCGAGGCCATCCAGCATCTGAAACCAGGCCGGCGCCGCTGTGGCGCCGGCCACTTTCCACCCCACTTCCAACACGAAGGAAGACCTGATGAAGATTAGAAACCCAGACCCCCATAAGACCCTGGCCACCGCGCTGGTGGTGATCGGTGCCACCACGGCCCTGATGGTCCTGATGGCGATGGCCACCGTGGCGACGGATCCCCAGTTCCACCAGGAACACACCATCCAGGAACACTCCCACGGGATCGTGACGCCCTGGGGCATCCTGGACCGCGACGAAGCCCAGCGCCGTTTCGATGAAGGGGGGCAACCATGAAACCGTTGAAAATCATCCTGACCGGTTGTGGATCCGAGAAGGCCCCGTCCAGGCGTCCGGCCTGTGAACTCTACACAGGACCACTTGCCAAGGCCCGAGCGAACTACGCCCTGGACCAGCAGGCCCTGGCTGCCTTGTCGCTGGGCTGGAACGTTACCCCAGGCCACGAAGAACGCCAGATGGAGTATCAGATCACTGTCTGGCGGATCTTGTCCGCGCTCCATGGTGTTATCCATCCCGGCGACAGCCTGGACCCGTACGACTGTCCCGCGGACCGTGGATGGGTCCAGACGAAGTCCATCCGCTGGGGACTGGTCGTGGTGGACGTTTGCCTGACGCTGGCCGGTGGGAATCCATCCACCGCTACGGTGGAACTGCACGCTGGCAAGAATTACGCGATGGCCTGTGTCCCACTGCTTCGCGCCGCCGGTTTCGATACGGTCCTCTGGACCGCCGGGATTGGTGGGATCGGAAAACAGCTGAAGGCCTACGCCGAACAGCACGAAGCCGACCAGGACCGCCTGGACAAACTGCAGGAAGTGATTGACCAGGCCAAAGCCGCGGCCGAACTGGACGCGGCCATCCAGCGGACCACGGCCACAGGCCGGACATTTCGGCGTCGCCTTCTCAAGTTGCCTGGCTGGAGGCCACCTCGCTGAACTTGACGGCCGTCCAGCGAACCGCGAAACTACAGCCCCCAGGCGGACTTCCCGCCTGGGGGTTTCTCTACTTTCAAAGGTGAAACCATGGCAAAATTGAGCGGGAAGGTTATCCCGATCCGGTCCCTGATTGAGCGCTGGGGGAAGTCAAAATCCCGCGTCCATCAGATTGTCCAGGACGAAGGGATGGAAAAGGAATCCCCATGTTCGCGGTGCGGTGGGCAGGCCGTCCTGGTAAAGGAAGCGGACGTGAAAACGTACGAGAAGAAACTGTCAGCCGCGGAGAAGGCCGCCAAGAAGGCCGCCGGCTGAAACGAACCGAAGGAAGACCGCGGGCGTCTGGCTCGCAATCGGAGGAAATTGCAATGAAGAAAACGAAACAAAAAGGGCGGGGGATGTTCACGCTGGAGGAGGTGCGCCTACGTCCCCTTCTGGATACCGCGATCGCTGACGTGGAGGAAATCGAAAATCTGGCTTTCTGCGGAGATATCGCCCACCCCAGCTACCGCCCCTGGACGCCACGGGAAATCTACGACTTCAGTACAGCCGCCGGGTTCACCAGCCTGGTGGCCCGCGTCGAACCGGGTTACGAAAACGACCACGTTCTGGGCTGGGTCAACTTTGTGCAGGAAGTCCAGGACGGCCACCAGGCGGTTCGGATCCACCGCCTGGCCGTCCACCCATCCAGCTGGAACCGCGGAATCGGGACCAAGCTTCTGGACCAGGTCACAGTCCGGGCCCGCGTCTGGGTTCACCAGCTGGACCAGCGCGGGTTCGACTTCTTCAGCTGTAACGGATTCACTGTAACGGTGAATTCAGGTCCGCTGGTACTTCTCCACCGAAAGCCAACCAGGCCCAGATGAGCGATCCCCAAGACATCCTGGCCCGGGCCGCGCGCCGCCGGGACTCCATGGACGACCTGGTGAACAGCCTGGACGCCCTGTGGCAATCCCTTTGCCACTATCACGCAATCGCCCCGCAATCCACAGCGGGCGAGATACTGGCCACCGTGGTTTTCCACGGGGCCGACTACCGGGCCGCCCTGGCCCAGATCCACTTCCCCCTAACGAAGGAAAACCCGAAGGATGAACCAACAGCAACAAGCGACCCAACCGGCCCAACTGGATCCGCCACTGGCGGAAGACTTGGACCAGGAAGCGGTCCCACACATCGACAAAATGGAAAGGACGGCCGCCTACGTGGCCCAGCTGGCGTCCCGCCTCAAATACGCCCAGGAATTCGCCACCCACCTGAAGGCCGCCAGCCTGATCCCCGAGCACCTTCGGACCCGGAAGCTGAACGGTAAGGTGGTCGACCTGACGCCGGATGAAGTGGAAGCGAACCTGATTATGGTTGTGAACCAGGCCCTGACCTGGGAAATCGAGCCCTTCGCGGCCATGGCGGAATCCTACGTCCTCCACGGTCGCCTGTCCTACCAGGCCAAACTGATCGCCGCGGTGGTGAACGACCGCCTGGCCGAGCGACTGACCCCTGTCTGGAAAGGTGACCAGGACGAACCGGAAACCCTGTCCTGTGTGGTAACCGGACGCCTCCATGGGGAAACCCGGACCCGCTCCCACGAAACCCGGTGGATTGACGCCCGGACTTTTGAGAATGACGGGAAGACCGTCAAGGAAAACTGGCGGAAGAAACCTAAGCAGCAACTTTACTACGCCGCGGCGCGCGACTGGGCCCGGACCCACTTCCAGGAAGTCCTGTTCGGGATCGAGACGACCGAGGAAGACGACCAGGTGGAGGCCCTGCCCGATTCGTCCACGCCCTCGGGCGAAGCGCTCCAGCGCTATTTCGACCTGATGGACCAGGCCGAGCACCAGGGACAGGTTTCCAAGGCCCTTTTGGACGGCCTGTTCCTGCCTGGCCTGACAAAGGCCGAACAGCGCCAGCTGCGGGACCACGCCAAGAAGGCCGCCAAGGGACTCCCGACCGTGTCCGCCTGGCTGGGGATTGACGACCAGGCCGAACCGGAAACGATCCAGGACGACCCCAACCTGGTGGACCGATACTATGTGGCCCTTCAGGAGAGTTACGATCCGAAGGTATGGGACCAGATCTTGGCGGACGTCCAGGCGGACGATCGGGTGAAACCCGACGACCAGGCCTTTATGGAAAAGTGGGTCCACGACCAGAAGACCGCAGGGGGCCAAGCATGAACCTGCAAGTCAAAAACGCAACGATCCCCGCCGTGGAATCGCTCCAGGAATTGTTTGCGGCCAAGGTGGCCAAATACTACGCGGAGCGAATGCAGCAGATTCTGGGCAGCTGCGGAGCGACCCCGGAAACCGCCCAGGACTTCCAGCTGATCCACAGCCCCCAGTCCCAGGACCACCTGTCTGGACTGCTGGCCCACAACGGGGTGGCGCTGGGCTACGTCCGGGCCGGCTGGATCCAGCATCCCATGGACGGCCTGGTGTTCCGCGTGGAATTCGAAACCCAGCTGGCGGGCCTTCCGTCCAACGCTATCGACCTGGTGGCCATGGAAGGGGGTGGCAACCATGGGGGCTGATGTGACGCTGAAGGAGCAGGCCGACCTGGTCCAGATCGAATTCTGGCAGCATGACCTCCCAGCCCAGCGAGAATTCGAACGGACCCTGTGGGTCCTGTCCGCTTCCGTCTACCCGGATCCCCACGGTGGTTTCAACGTCACCTACCGGTGGACCAAGGTGGTGGAACCGGAACCTGGCCCCGGCCTGGTGGTGAAGTCCACCTGGTGGGACTCCGTCCTGTTCTGGACCCTGTTTGGCCTGGCCTGCATTGCGGGCGGGATTGCGGGAATCCTGTGGGGGGTAACATGAACGCGAGCCCCGAGGAAATCCAGGCCGCGAAGGACGGCCTGAACAGTGCCGCCCGGAAGGCCTACCGGGAAGTGATCCTGGCCGGCCAAAAGCTGGCCCCAGCGCTGATCCAGGCTCAGAAGGCCCTGGCCGAACTGGGGTCCGCCATGGACGGCCTGGACCCACGTTTCCACCTAACCCAGTTCGGGAACAAAGATCCGCGGAGGATGGACGCGGCCGAGCTGCGCGCGGTTGCGGACTACCTCAGCGCGAGCCACCACCACGTGGACGCTGCGGCCTACTGCATGGCCGCGGACTTCGTGGATGAACTTGACGGCAGCCCGCCAAGTTCCTAAGTTCGAACCCGTCTGAAGCGCACCAGGCGACCAACAAACCGAAGGCCCCCTGGGTGGATCCGGTGCGCCCGCGAGAAATCGCGGTGGATTCGCCCAGGGGGTTTTCGTTTGCGCTCCACTGGACGGGATAACCAAGCCAGTGGCGGTGGAGCGTTTGACAGGCGGTTACCACGGGACCCCGAACCGCCACGGGTGGACGTTAAATGTCCTGGACCCGTGGGCGCCGGAAGGCGAAAAACCAGGACACCCACGCAAGCCTGACGACTCAAAAGGCGAAGTGCGGGCGGGTTCCGGTGGGACCCGTCCGCCCTCCACCGTCGGATCTAAAAAACGAAGTAGTAGAGAAAGCGCTACCGAAGGTAGCGCTGTTGGGATAGCGGCAAGGGGGCCATTCTTCAGCCCCCGCCAGCCGCTGAAGTGGACCCCCGTCCACTGGTAGATTAGATTTTCAATTTTTGGCCCGAAACTTTCGTCAATTCCATGAACGCACCCAGGGACTTCTTCGTGATGACCGGCCCCGACCAGGCCGAGCGAGTCCACACCAGGGAAGTCCGCAGCTGCTGCTGGACCGTGGACTGGGACGGGCCACTGATCGAAACCAGCTGCGGGGATACCGTCTACGTGGACGACCTGGTGGCCCTGGAACAGTCCTGGAAGATCCGCTGGAACTTTTGTCCGTTCTGTGGTGGTGAACTGGTTGGAGAATGATCGACAGAATAACTTTTGGGAGCCTGTTCGCTGGCATTGGTGGGTTTGACCTTGGATTGGAACGAGCAGGAATGGAATGCAAATGGCAGGTAGAAATTGATGACTACGCAACCAGAGTCCTCAAAAAACATTGGCCTGACGTGCGGCGATGGGATGACGTGCGAACCTTCCCGCCGCCAGGCGATTGGGACGTCGATGTCATCTGCGGGGGATTCCCATGTCAGGACATCAGCACCGCCAACGCAAACGCGGAAGGGCTCAGCGGTGAACGCAGCGGCCTTTGGTGGGAGTTTGCTCGAATCGTTCGCACACTACGACCACGATTTGTCGTCGTGGAGAACGTCCCAGCTCTCACTGTTCGGGGGTTTGACCAAGTTCTCGGGAGACTGGCCAAAGACGGCTACGATGCGGAATGGCGTGTGCTATCCGCTCGCGAGTTCGGCGCTCCGCACATCCGCAAGCGCCTGTTTATCGTTGCCAACGCCCGCAGCGAGCGAATTCACCTCGAACGTGGGTGGTTCGGCCGGGCGGGTCGGGAAGGTGAGGTATTTGTCGACGGGGATGGCCAGGTATGCGAAGTGGCCGACGCCGGCGGCGAGGGATTACCGACACCCGAACAGTGCGGAGTCTCAGGCGAAGAGGAAAAAGGTCAGCAAGCGCGGCCAGCAGCTCCCCAACGAGGTTGGTGGTCCGCTGAACCCCATGTGGGTCGAGTGGCTAATGGGGTTTCCTCTCGGGTGGACCGACTTAAAGGACTCGGAAACGCCGTCGTGCCCCAGGTCGCCGAGTGGATCGGCCGGCGAATCGTCGAAGGACTGAACGAACAACACAGACCAAGGCACAATGACGATTGACGGCCGTCCACCCTGGTCCCATAATTTGGGACCGGACCGCGGTCCAGTCCGTTCAGGTATTGCCCCACCTGGCGGGCTGGCCGTGGTCCCTTCCCCCAACCGCGAAGGAATGAACATGGCTAAGAAACCGACGGAAACAGTCAAGCGGAAGGCCGCCAAAGGCCTGGCCCGCAAGAAGGCCGCCCAGACCAAGCTGGGCATTGTGGCCGATGATGGCCAACAGGACGCGGACGCGGTGGCCCAATCCACCGGAAAGCTGTTTGAAACGGACCGCAAGGTTACCGCCCGAGTCCGCCGGCTGGCCAACCGTTACAAGGAAGACGCGGTGGCAAAGTCCCAGGCTAACGCCGCGTACAAAGCATCGAAGCTGGCCCTGATTGACGGCATGAAGGAGGACCAGGTTCCGCGGGTTCGGATCGACGTGGACGGGAACGCGAAAGTCCTGTCCATCGAAACAAAGGAAGACATCCACGAGGAAGCCGCCAAGGTTCCGAAGAAAAAGAAGAAGAAGGCCGCCAAGAAGAAGGCGAAGTCCTGATGGCTGGCGACACCCCCAGGGACTACTTCGCGAAAATGGCCCACTGGCCGGAAGCTGGCTGGCGTGGTCCGTTCCCAATGCCCAGCGCCGCTCGTGCCGCGGTCATGTTCGCGAAAACCCAGCGGATTTCCGTTGGGGAGAAAATGGCCGTCCACGTGGCCACCAGCTGGCCGGTGGTGGACCAGGAAAATGACGTCCAGCTGTTTAACGTCAGCCGGACGGCCGAGGAATACCAGGTGACCGTCCAGAACCCCGATCCAGAAGCTAATGGAAAAGCGTAAGCGGACCAAGGGAACGTCCGCGTTCATGCGGGACCAGGCCGTGGCCCACAGCCTGGCCCTGCTGCGGGACGCCGGCTACCGGGCCGAGGTGGTAGAGAAGTCCGTACCAACGATCGGTCCCACCTATATCACAAAAGACCTATTTGGAATCATCGACATCCTGGCCGTCCGAACCGCGGCCGCCGACGCCAGCCTACCGGGTTTCCTGGGCGTCCAGGTGACGACCAGGAACGGACGATCCGAACACCGGAAGACGATCTTGGACTCGGCGGCCAGCCCCGACTGGCTGGCCGCCGGTGGTCGGATCCAGATCCACAGCTGGTTCCAGCAGGAAGTGGCCACCAGCGACCCCAAGGCGAAGAACCCCACGAAGACCGTCTGGGACGTGATCGTGGACGAAATCCTACCCATCCACCTGGATCCTGAATCGCTGTAACAGCGAACCGGCGGCAAGTGCGATTGACGGACGTCCAGACCGGACACAAACTGGATTCAGACCGCGTCCGCGTGGTCTTCCTTCGTGCCCGCCTGGTCCCTCCACTCCCTGCGGGGGACCAGGCGGGGATTTTCTCTAACTTTCCAAGGAAACGGAAATGAACCCCAGAAACCTGGCCGTCCTGGCCACCTGCCTCGCCAGCGCGATGTTCGCCATCCCGCCGACATCCGCGGCACAGATCCAAGTCCTGGTCCCCACGGTGGTCCCCACGGCCGAAACCCTGGTCCTCCAGGATGACGCCCAAAGTACGCCGGCGCCTGAAGTGGTTCCGACGCCACCAGGTGAACTTCCCGCCCCCAGCCCGCCCGACGAACCGGTGGTGGACGAACCGCCACGCCTTCTTCGGTGCCTGTTCCTTCAGCGACTCAGGGAACGCCGAATGAACAGGCGGAGCGTCCGCACCAGCCGCCGGACCGTGGAAGTGGACATTGGGACTGGCAACGTAGACGTCCAACGGACGCGACGTTTTGAACGGACCCGAACCCGAACGGAAGGACCCGCCGAGTAATGTTATCGAGATCCCCCCACATGCTTCTGGCGTGGCTGGTAGTTGCGGCCACATCGACCAGCCACGCCGCCGACCTGTCCGGCCCAGATCGGATTCAGGCCGGACAGGTTTTGATTCTGACGGCCGAAACCGATGACAAGGCTATCCACGCCTGGATCCTTCCTTCTGGGTTCCAGCAGGACGTGATGAAGGACCAGGACCACCTGGTGACCATCCCCAACGCCGCGGGCCTGTTGGAATTCATTCTGGTAGAAACCGACGGGGAATCCATCGTGGTTTCCCGCCACCAGGTGGAAGTAACCGACGGACCAGACGACCCGTCCGCGGACGTGGTTGTGAGTGAATCGCCATTTCAGGACCCACCACCCAAGAAGGAATCCGACGATGGACCCCCACCTGATAGCGTTACTGGTAAAGCTAACCGGCCTGGCGATCCTGTACCTGGTGACGCTGGCGGAAATCAGCCGATCGTTCCCGAGGAGAAAAAGCCACTCCCACCGAAGGCCCTGGCGCCGGAAACCCCAGTCCCAGGACCGAGGACCACGGCCCAGCTACGACCATCCGAAACCCTGAAGCCAGAACAGAAGTTGCCACTGGTAATTCTCTACACAATGCCGAACTGTTACTGGTGCGATAAATGGAAGTCTGACGACCTTCCCAAGCTGAAGCAGACCGGCTGGCGATACGTGGAGGACGGATCGATGAAGGGGGTGGCCAAGTTCCCGTCCTTCGAAGTGGTGGCCGGCGGGAAGAAGGTATTCCTGGAAGGCTACCAAACCGCCGCGGACCTGAAGCGAACAATTGAGCGATTGTCGGGGCAGTAACCGAACACGGGGCAAAATGGGCAGATGTTACGACGAATGAAGTGGTTTTCCAGGATCTTGAAGTGGTTTTCCAGGATCTTCAAGCAACGACAAATGACCACAAAGGAGTGGTTAGACGCCGCCCCACAGGAAGCTGTTGAGTGGCTGAATTCGATCGACACCATCCGGTTTCTGCACGATCAGCGAAACAAGGCGTTTCAGATGCCGGGGATGTATGACGGCGCGATGAGTCAGGCGTGCAAGGAACTATCCCAATCTCAGGCCCATTGGATTGGCGAGGTAATCGAATGGCGTGAAAACAACCAACAGAACTGACTGGCAGGGGTCATGATAGCGAAACAAAAGTGGATTTTATTTGGGGCATTTCTAGCGGGCGTGACGCTGGCCCAGTTTGCGGTGGGCCAGACCACTTGTCCCACCTGTGGCCGGCAGATCGCCCAGGCCCCTTCCCCTCAGCCGCCGGCCACCGCGTCCGACGGGTTAGACCTGCTGAACCAACAGCGGGCAGAACGTGGCCTAGGGCCCCTGGTGGCGGATCCCACCATGATGGCTGGAGCCATGGAGAAGGCGAAGCGAGCGGCCAGCCGGCGGATCAAAGGCCACCTCGGCGGAAGCCTGCAGCAGTACGGGGCGAATAAAGAAGGCGTGGGCTGGACCAACGGGCCGCGGAAGTTTAACGCCTGCTACGCCTACAGCGCGCCGGCTGGAACCCGAGCCGGTGGTGCCTGTGTCCGCGGATCCGATGGGTGGTATTCTTGTCTTCTGATCGATCACGCCGGTTACCTGCCCAGTGGTCGGACCGGTGGAGTCCTGCGGGCCCCTGGCCGAGTCCTCCGGGCGCCCAGGCGATTGTTTCGAAGGAGAAGGTGACCGATGGCAAAGGAAGAAATCCAGCCGCGGCCGATGAAGGAACCCGCCCTGGACCGGTCTGCGTGGGTTGTTTTGTACGTGGGACGGACTCACATGGTCCCCCGACTTCAGGGCGGTATGCCCAACGAAAAAACGGCTAAAAACGTGGCCGACGGATTTCGACGGGGCGGATTCGAAGTCCTCCTGGTGTGTCAGGTGGGAAACCTTCTCGATACGATGGCCGAATGACCAGACCGCAACCTTCGAACATGCAGCGACCAGAAGGCCACAACCTCGCCAAGAAGCTGGTGGGGAAGTTGAAGTCCAGCCCGAAGTTTCGGAAGAAGCGGTTAGACAAGATCGCCCGAACCGTGAGGACGTACGATGGCCGACGCTAG
>JAAUXZ010001925.1_pt1 | contig 27954 bp, 29 predicted proteins | sample 7278131 | NCBI WGS metagenome assembly JAAUXZ01 (sample SAMN14350119, study PRJNA611818) | marine sediment metagenome | isolation source: surface marine sediment (3m) | place: French Polynesia: Moorea | collected 2018-08 | reverse complement strand
GTTCGGGCTGAACTACGTCGTCGCCCCGATTCTCGACTGGGTCATCGGCGAAGACCGCAACAATCCGCCCGAAGAAGTCGTGACACAGCTCGAGCAGGATCCGTATTACCGACGCCTCACTTACATCGCCGTGCCGCTGCACTTCATTACGCTGTTCGGCACCGCCTGGTACGCGATGACGCAGCCATTGAGCTGGTGGGGGTTCATCCTGCTGGCCGCTGTTGCCGGGATGACTGCCGGCCTCGCGATCAACACCGGCCACGAGCTGGGGCACAAGAATTCGAAACTCGAGAAGATGTTGTCGAAGATCGTGCTCGCCGTAGCCGCCTACGGCCACTTCACGGTGGAGCACAATCGCGGCCACCACAAGGACGTCTCGACGCCCGCAGACCCGGCGAGCTCGCGCATGGGTGAAAGCATCTACAAGTTCGCGCTGCGCGAAATACCGGGCGCATTCCGGCGAGCCTGGCAGGTCGAGCGCGAACGCCTGTCGACCCGCAACCTGCCGGTGTGGCACCCGAGCAACCCGATACTGCAGTCCTATGCAATCAGTCTGGCGATTGCCGTGCTGATGCTTGCCTGGTTCGGCTGGCTGGCCATTCCGTTCCTCGTGATCCATCACGCGCTCGCCTACTTCCAGCTGACCAGCGCGAACTACATCGAGCACTACGGGTTGCTGCGCGAACGTGACGTCCGCGGGCGCTTCGAGCGCTGCCAGCCACATCACTCCTGGAACAGCAATCACATACTGAGCAACCTGGTGCTGTTTCACCTCGAGCGCCACTCCGACCACCACACGCATCCGCTGCGCCGTTACCAGTCTCTGCGTCACTCGGACAACCTGCCGTCGCTGCCGAACGGTTACTTCGGCATGTATCTGCTCGCGTACTTCCCGTGGGCCTGGTTTCGCGTCATGGACCCGAGGCTGATGGCCCTGCCCCACGTTCAGGGCGACCTGGACAAGGTCAACATCGACCCCGAAGCCATGCCGGGGATCTTCCTGAAATGGGGCCGTGACAAGATGGTCGAGCCGACGATCAGCGATTTGACATAAAACCCTGCAGTTCCCGGGCTGTGATATGTCGCACAGTCCCCCGTGTGACGCCCGTATAGGCTCAGCCCCTGTCATAACGTTTGGGCAGGGCAACTCATGAAATATTCTGGATTCAAGGCGACGCTTGTGGCGCTCGCAATGGTGGCGTGCGGCAGTGCCAACGCCGATTTCGGCGTTGGCTTAAAGGCCGGCACACTCGGACTCGGCATCGAAGGCCGCTGGGCCCCGATAGAGCTGATCGATTTCCGGGTCGGAATGAATAACTACGATTACGATACCGACGAGTCCACGTCCGGAATCGACTACGACGCGACGCTAGCGCTCGATTCCTACTACGTAACCGGCAATCTCAACTTCCCGCTGAGCCCGCTCCGTCTCACGGCCGGCGCCTTCGCCAATAACAACGAAGTGCAGGCCTCCAGCAAGGACACGGGCGGCCAGGACATCGTACTCGGTGGCGTGACCTACCCCGCGGACGTGGTTGGCACCGTGTCCGGCGCAGCCACCTTCGACGATTTCGCCCCGTACGTCGGGGTCGGTTTCGACTTCGAACCGTTTGACAAGTTCGGGCTGAACCTCGACATCGGCGTCCTGTGGCAGGGCGAGCCGGGCATAGCGTTGAGTGCCGACGGCACCGGCGTTGGAGACCCGGCGTTCGATGCGGCCCTCGAAGCCGAGCGCCAGGAATTGGAAGACGACCTCAGCGACTACAAGGCCTGGCCCGTAATCTCGCTGTCGTTCATCTACAACTTCTAAGCACTCAGCCGCGGTCGAGGCGGTCCAGCCACTGCCTCGCCGCGAGCGCGAGCTGCAGGTATCTCAACCGCAGACGCGCAAGCGGAAATCTCCGGCCCAGACCCCTGGCAATCACCGGCAGCCCCTGCGGGCTGCCGGTAGCCATCCATTCCGCCAGCTTCTTTCCAGCCCAGGTTGCGGTGTTCACGCCGTTACCGTGGTAGCCGAATCCGTAGAAGACGCTGTTGTCGTCGGCCAGGTGGCCGAGCGACGGGTACATCGAAGCGTTGAAACAGATCAGTCCGTGCCAGCGGTAGTCGATGCCAACGTCCGACCACTCCGGCCAGATGCGCCGCATCACCGCGACCAGTTTCTCGTAATTTCGGCGCTCACCAGCGACGTGGCCAGCTGTATGGCCTCGTCCACCGAACAGCAGTCGGTCGTCGGGCAACAACCGGTAATAGTTCATCACACGCCGCGTATTGATCGTGCAATGCGGCGACCCCCAGCTGTGTGCCGCTTTTTGCTCATGGCTCAACGGCTCGGTGACGACGATGGCGCTGATGATCGGCAGCGTGCGGCCGCTGAAATCCGGCCTCAGGCTCTCGGGCATGAATCCGTTGGTCGCGAACAGCACGCGTCGTGCACTGATTGTGCCGCCGGCCGTCACCAGGCGATGCCGGCCCGTGTCGTCTCTTAGCCACTCGAGCACCTCGGACCTTTCGTGCAGCGTGGCACCGTGTCGTGCCGCCGCGGCGGCGAGGCCCCGGCAATAGCGCAACGGGTGCAGACCGAAGTTCGGACGCATCAGCAGGGCGCCATGCTGTTCGGTCGAGTCGTAGTAGCGCTCACTGAACTCGTTGCGCGTGACCAGTTGCGTATCCACACCGAGCACGCGTGAATAGAGATCGTGGTCTTCCTGCAACGCGGCGTACGCGCGCTGCGTATGTGCAACCTGCACCTCTGCATCACCGATTGCCTGCACGTCAATGTGCTCGTCTATCGCAATGTGCCTCACGAGTTCGACCGCCTCGCACTGCGCCCGGTACCACGCACGGGCGTCCTGTTCGCCGCAGCGAGCAACGAGGTCACTGCCGTGCACGCCAGTGCCGCCGAGCCCGCAGAATCCTCCGTTGCGACCCGATGCACCCCAGCCGATATGGCCAGCCTCGAGCACCCGTACGTCGACGTCATAATCGCGCGCGAGGTGCATCGCGGCGGAAAGTCCGGTGTAGCCGCCGCCGATGATCGCGACATCGCAGCTCTCATCGCCCGGCAACGGCGACGCGTCAAGCTGGGTGTCGCAACGGGTTGCCTCCCAGTAGCTGGGCTGCGCTTGCTCGAATCGATACATGTTGTCGTCGTACAGACGCGTCATGATGTCGACTCCCGAACCGCGCGACGGTCGAGCAGTGGGTCGTTACGCACAGCGACCAGTGCTATACAGATAACGATCAGTATCGGGACCGGTATCAGCATCAATACCGACCACCCGAAGAAGTGCATCACTGTGCCGGCCAGCAGCGACGCCGTGGCGGAAGTGCCGAATACCAGGAACTCGTTGACGGCCTGTGCGCGAAACCGTTCGGCCATCGAATAGGTGTACGTCAGCAACGTCGTGCCGCCGACGTAGAGGAAGTTCCAGCCGACGCCGAGCAACACCAGGCCCCACCAGTAGTGCATGAAGCTGTGTCCCTGCAGGCCGACGACGGACGTGCCGAGCAACCCCAGTGCGCCGAGAAACATCAGCCGCGTAACGCCGAGTTTTTCGATCAGGAAACCCGCGGCGAGCGACGGCACGTACATGCCCAGCACGTGGGCGCGGATCACCGCCGCGGTTTCTTCGAGCGAGAAGCCGTCGTTGATGTGCATGCTAAGCGGTGTCGCCGTCATCACAAGCGTCATGAGTCCGTAACCGACCGTTCCGCCGAGCACGGCAACCATGAACAATGGCTGTCGCACGAGTTCGCTCAAGGACCTCTCAACGGTTTGCTCGGAGTGCTCCTCGTGTTCGCGGACGGCGCCGAGAAACAGGAACAGCACTGCCTGCAGCCCGAACAACGCGCAAAGGGTGAGCATGGTTCCGGCGAACGGGATCGATTCGATCCAGTACTGTCCGCGCGTCGCAAGCTCGGGGCCCAGGAAGGCACCGCCGATAGATCCGATCAACACGAAAGAGACGGCGCGCGCGACGTACTTGGGCGGCACACTCTCGGCCGCCGCGTAGCGATACTGCTGGGTGAACGCCATGTTGACCCCGAACAACATCGCTGCCGCGATGAACAGGACGAAGCTGGAATTCCAGAGAGCGAGCACGCCGACGAGCGCCGCGGTTGCCGCGCTCAGCGACGACAACGCGAACCCCCTGCTCCGGCCGATCCTGCGCATCAGCATGGTGGCCGGTATAGTCGTCGCCGCTACCGCGACGACCGTCATCGACAACGGCAGCGTCGCGAGCGCCTTGTTGTCGCTCAGCGTCGAGCCGATGATCCCCCCGAGTGTCACCATGACGATCGAGCCCGTCGCCGAAATCAGCTGGCAGGTCACGAGGATTGCGAGATTGCGAACTTGCATTGGCCACGCCGATCCGGAACATGGAGGGCGCATTTTCACACTGCTGCCGTGCCGTTGCACGTGCCGGAGCCGGAATGGACAACCTCGAAGTATCACCGCAACTGGAGATCCCGATGACCGAGATCGAGCTGCGCGCGGTTCGCGCCCGGGGAGCCGGCGGCCAGAACGTCAACAAGGTGTCGACGGCGATTCACCTGAGATTCGATATCCGGAACAGCGCCGCGCTACCAGAGCGCCTGAAACGTAAATTACTGTCCGCAGGCGATCAACGCATCAGCACCGATGGCGTGCTGATCATCAAGGCGCAGGAGCATCGTAGCCAGGACCGCAATCGGCAGGCTGCCCTGCGGCGTCTGGCCGAGCTGCTGGCGGAGGCAATGCACGAACCGAAAAAACGCGTGCCGACACGTCCGGGCCGGAAAGCAAAGCAGAAGCGCCTTGACGACAAGAGCCGGCGCGGCGAGCTAAAGAAGAGTCGCCGCAAGATCATCGACGACTAGCCGGACGCGCACACTGCCTTGCTACCGTCGAAGCTGCAATCAGCCTGCTCCCAGTAACGCACGACGCCGAGGCGTTCAAGCAAGGGCATAAAACCCGGGTGCTTCCGCAGCTCGCGAAATTCCGGCGAGTACAGCAGGTCCATCTCGAAGACCTCGCCGGGTTCCGGTAGTCGCTCGGCGATGTCCATCGCACCTTCCACGTCGCCGAGCAACACTCTCGAGGTGATCTCGGCCGCGGCACCCAGCGTACCGTCGGCAACCGCGCGATCGACTTCGAGCAGCGCGTCGCTGCGAAGTGACGGGTCGCGGAAGCCGTTGAACACCGGGTCGACCCAGCTCGTGCGCACGCCGGCTGCCACAGAGGCGGCGATGGCGACATCCTTCGCCTCTTCGTATCGGCCGTCCTGCACGAGCATCAGCGTATAAGGCAACAGGTGAGTCGTGATGCCACTTGCGCCGAGGCTATTCGCGCGCTCGAAGTACTCGTAGGCCGCCTGCGACTCACCGAGCCACGTGTAGGCAATGGCAACCCGGCTGTTGATGATGGCATTGTCCGGGTCGATCGCGACGGCGGCGAGGGATTGTGCCAGCGAGTCGTCCAGCCGGCCCACGCTAGCCAGCATCCGCGAATACCAGTTGAAGGCATTCGAGTCGACGACGCTCGCCGAAACGGCCCTTCGGTAAGCGTCTTCGGATTCACGCCAGCGCTTCTCGTTGTGGTAAACGCGACCGTAGACCGCGCCCGTCGCGTCCTGGATATTGCTGTCGACCCGTATCCCCGCTTCCGCCGTCTCGATTGCCAGGCGGCCGGTCTCGGCCACGGGCGAGTCGCTATAGTACGGCATCAGGACGTACGCGGTCGCCAGCGCCAGGTAGGCGGGCCCGTAATACTCGTCCAGGTTGATCGACTGCTGGAAAAGCTCGATCGCAGTGTCCAGGTCCGCCGCCTCGGCGCGGTGATCCATCTTGTACATGCCGCGCATGTAGCTGTCGTAGGCGTCGGAATCCGGCACGTACTCGGTAATCAGTTCGGGCGTCGCCTCGCCGTCGAGGTCGTCGCGAACAGACCTGGCAAGTCGTTCCTGCAGCGAGAAAATACCATCGAGGTTGCCATCGACCTCGCCGGAACCGATCGTGACGTTGTCCGCTCCCCTGGAGATCAGGTAGGTCACTTTCAGGGTCTCGCCCTGCAACTGCAGCGAACAGCTGAGCACGCCATCGACCTCGAGGATCTGCGCGATCTCGGACGGCTCCTCATCGTAGCGCACCCGCGTATTCTTGATCGCGAGGTCCGGCACCTCGGACAGGCGTCGCGCAAGCACGTTCTTGACCCCGTCGACGATGTACTGGTTGGCCGGGTCGCCACTGAGGTTGTCAATCGGCAATATCGCGATCGAGCGCACGCCAATCGGGGGTTGCTGTAGCGGCAAGTTGCTGATGACGATTGTCGCCAGCAGGCCGACGGCCAGTCCAAGAGCGAGCAGCCGCCAGCGATTGAGGCTCGGTTCCGCTACCGCGTCGCCGTCGTCGTCCTTGCGGTGTAGCTGCACCGGCTGAACCAGTCGATAACCGCGCCGGTGCAGCGTTTCGACGTACTGGTGTGGCCGAGCCTTGTCACCGAGGTGCGCGCGAAGTTGGGCAATACTGCGGTTGATCGGATCATCGGCCGTAGGCCGGCCGTCCCAGGCATCTGCCACCAGGTCGTCACGGGTCACACACTCACCGTCCCGCATCGCGAGCGAGTACAGGACCTTGAAGATGAGTGGTTCGGGCCGAACCTCCTTGTCGCCGCGACGAAAGACGCCCTGCCCCGGGAGAATCTCCCATTCCCCGATTGTGAAGCCCTCGAGGAGCTCTTCTTTTGTCGGCATGGCCGCACTCTAGCGAGAATCGAAAGCTTGCACAGTTATTGCTACCTCGGTACCATGGTAACACCTAATTGGACAGAGGCAACGCCATGCCGAATACCGTCGTCAAACGCACGCAGACCGGCGTGCGCATCGAGGCTTCGCTGCTGAAGGTACTCAAGGGACTGGCCGAATACACGGACCTCACGCTCGGCGACCTGCTCGAAGGCATTGTCCTGCACGCTTTCGAAGGCAAGGCCCCTTTCTCCTCGGAAACGCAGCGTGTCATCGCGCAGCTGAAGGAAGTCTATGGCTGCAAGCTGACGGCAGACGACAGCCATCGCCTGGTGGAGAGCGGCTCGTGAGCGCTCATCCGGCAATGACGATCGCGGATTTCGAGGCGAGCCGCATCGATGCGGAGGCCTTCGACCACGAGGCCCACGTCTACATGGCGTGGCTGTACCTGCAGGCATTCGAACTCGTTGATGCGATTGCGCGCTTCGATGCGGCGCTCAGGCGCCTGACGAGGCAGCTTGGCGTTCCGCAGAAATACCACGCAACGATCACCTGGCTGTTCCTGCTGCTGATCAACGAGCGACGGCGCGCGGACGAAGACTGGTCATCGTTCCGCGAACGCAACGGTGAGCTGATCGAGAACAGCCGCTCGACGCTGGAGCGCTACTACAGCGAAGCGCTGTTGTTCTCCGACGATGCGCGGCAGCATTTCGTACTGCCCGACCGTCTCGCCGGCTAGAACAAGCCCTCGATCCGACCTTCGTCGTTGACGCGGATGGCATTTGCGGCGGGGACGCGCGGCAGCCCGGGCATCGTCATGATCGCCCCACAGACGACCACGACAAATTCGGCGCCGGCGGCGAGGCGTATCTCGCGGATCGGCACGTGGTGGCCCGACGGCGCGCCCAGCAGGTTCGGATCGGTCGAGAAACTGTATTGGGTCTTGGCCATGCAGATCGGGTACTTGCCGTAGCCCTCCCGCTCGTACTTGGCGAACTGTTGGCGCACCTTCTTGTCGGCGATGATGTCTTCCGCACCATAGATCTCGCGGGCAATGGTTACCGTCTTATCCCATAGCGACATGTCGTCGTCGTACAGCATGCGGAACTGCGCGGCGCCGCTGTCGCAAAGTTCGACGACGTGTTGTGCCAGTTCGGTCGCACCCTTGCCACCGTCGGCCCAGTGCGTGCAGATGACCGCGCGCACATGGAACTTCTCGCAGAACTCACTGACGATCGCGACTTCGGCATCCGTATCCGCCGTATAGCGATTGATCGCCACGACGACCGGCACACCGAACTTGCCGAGGTTCCGGATGTGGCGATCGAGATTTCTGCAGCCTTTCCGCAGGGCCTCCAGGTTTTCCTCGCCGAGTTCGTCTTTCCCGACACCGCCGTGCATCTTCAGCGCCTTGATCGTCGCGACGAGGACGACGGCGTCCGGCTCAAGGCCGGCCTTGCGGCACTTGATATTGAAAAACTTCTCGGCACCGAGATCCGCACCGAATCCAGCTTCCGTCACCACGTAATCGGACAGCTTGAGCGCAGTCTGCGTTGCGACAGCCGAGTTGCAGCCATGGGCGATGTTCGCAAAGGGCCCACCGTGCATCAGCGCGGGGTTGTTCTCCATCGTCTGCACCAGGTTGGGCTGCAATGCGTCGCGCAGCAGCGCCGTCATCGCACCGTGCGCTTTGAGTTCGCGTACCGTGACCGGCTCGTTCTGCCGCGTGTAGCCGAGCACGATCTTGCCAAGGCGTTCCTCCAGGTCCTTGAGGTCCGTCGCCAGGCAGAATATCGCCATGATTTCGGACGCGACGGTGATATCGAATCCGGCCTCCCGGACCACACCGTTGTGGTAGCCGCCGAGTCCCGACGTGACGGAACGCAAAGCCCGGTCGTTCATGTCGACCACGCGCCGCCAGGTAACCCGGCGCGGATCGATGCCCAACTCGTTGTCCCAGTGCATGTGATTATCGATCAGGGCAGCCAGCAGATTGTTGGCGGCACCGATGGCGTGGAAGTCCCCGGTGAAGTGCAGGTTGATGTCGGCCATCGGCACGACCTGCGCGTAGCCGCCGCCGGCCGCACCGCCCTTCATACCAAAGCAGGGACCGAGACTCGGCTCCCGCAGGCAGATGGTCGCGTTCTTGCCGATGAGGTTGAGCGCGTCGCCCAGCCCCACGGAGGTGGTCGTCTTGCCCTCGCCGGCCGGGGTCGGCGAGATGGCCGTTACGAGGACCAGCTTGCCGTTTCCGTTGCCTTTCTTCGAGCGGATGAAATCGGCACTGATCTTGGCCTTGTCGTGGCCATAGGGGACGACTTCCCCCGACGGGATGCCGAGCCTGGCCGCGATCTCCTGGATCGGTTTTAGCCCGGCCGCCTGGGCAATCTCGATGTCACTCTTCACAGCCACGGTCCTTCCCCTTCATTTTGTCGTGGCCGAAATAGTAGCGAAAACAGCGCGTCAGGGGGCGGCTGTCACCTCGTGGATCGTGCCGGCGCCGAGATCGAGCACGTAGATTTCACCATCGATCCCCTGCCCGAACGCCGCGATCGACATGCCGGTCAGCAGCAACGAATCGGGGACGACGCCCGGCGCGCTATCCTCCGGAATTGCGAGTATACGGCCATTGTTGAAGTCACCGAAAACGTACCAGCCGACGAGATCGGGCACGTTCGTGCCGCGATAGACGTAGCCGCCCGTTACCGATCCGCCGACATTGCGCCCGTACTCGGTAATCGGATCGGTAAAGCCTGCCGTCCCGCAGCTGCTGCCGGGCGGGTAGCAGTGCGCGCCCTCACGGACGTTCCAGCCGTAATTCTGGCCGACTTCGACCACGTCGATCTCTTCCCAGTCGTTCTGGCCGACGTCTCCGAGCCACAGCTTCCCGGTAACGAAATCGAAACTGAAGCGCCATGGATTGCGAAAGCCCCACGCGAATATCTCCGGGCACGGCTCGAGGCCATTGCCCGTGTCGCAGGGCGTGTTGGCAGCAAATGGATTGCCCGCCGGTATCGCGTATGGCGCGCCGCCATCCACGTCGATGCGCAGGATCGCCCCGTGGGGCACATCGAGTGCCTGCCCGTAGCCGCGAGGATCGCCGCCGCCGCCACTGTCGCCGAAACCGATATAGAGATAGCCGTCGGGACCGAAATGCAGGTCGCCACCGTTGTGGTTGCTCTGCTCCTGGTCGAGGGTGAGAAGAACTTGCTCGGTGCCCGCGTCGAGCGTCACCCCGCCGTCAGCGCTTGCGAATCGCGAGATGTAAGAGACCAGCGGATCGTTTGCCCCGGTGCGCGTATACGACACGAAGACCTCGGGCGTCTGCGGGAAATTGGGGTGAAAAGCGATACCAAGAAGCCCTCCCTCACCGCTCGTATCCACGACGCCGCTGATATCAAGAAAGAGGTCCGTCATCGCTGCCGCCGGGTCGTCGGCAAATGCCTGTACCCGCCCGCCTCTCTCGACAATAAACCAGCGTGACGCATCGTTGGGCGCCTGCAGCATCGCGAGCGGCTGCGAGAAGGTGAGATTCGTGAAGGCCTGCTCGAGCGCAATGTCCGGAACGGTCGTCATCGGCGGCGGCTGGCCACCGGGCGGCGGTGTCGTTCCGCCACCACTTCCACCACCTCCGCCACCACCGCAGGCGGCCGTTGCACAGGCGGCCAGTGCCAGTACCCAGTTCCTCGTCAGCATGGTCATGTCTCCCGAGCGTCGTCTTCGCAGCCTAATCCGCGATGCCTTGACTGTCACGATGTCTCAAAAGTGCGACTTATCGGGCCTCGAAACCTGCCAACCCCGTCACAAACCTGTCGATTCGATCGACATATACTGCGAACCTGTCGAAAAAATGAGCGGAAATCGACATATGGCACGGACATGTCGATACCATGGACATGAAACGAGAATATGTCGATGAAACAGACTTTTTTCGACATACCGGCCGGACATGTCGATGGAATCGACATCAAACGAGAATATGTCGATGAAACAAATCTTTTTCGACATATCGGCCGGACGTGTCGATTCTATCGACATGAAACCAGGATATGTCGATAGATTGCAGTTTTTTCGACATATCGGCCGGACGTGTCGATGTGATCGACACGAAACGCGGATATGTCGATAAACGGATGCTATTTCGACACGTTTGCACTGTATGTCGATCGTATCGACACCTGCCGGAGTTCCACAAGTGACTGATTTTGATCCTGCTTCACCTTACAACGACCTGCCGGACCTGCCGCCGCCGCTGGAGCAGATCGAGACGACCGAGATTCTGAAGCGCTGCATCAATTCGCGGGTCGCGCTGGCCGAGCTCAAGCAGGCCGCCGAGCTGATCCCCAATTCGGCCGTGCTGGTCAACGCGCTGCCGCTGCTCGAGGCTCAAGCGAGTTCGGAGATCGAGAATATCGTCACGACAACCGACAAGCTGTTCGAGTTCGCCGACATCGCCGAGGACAAGGCAGATGCCGCTACCAAGGAGGCACTGCGCTACCGCACCGCTCTGTACGAAGGTACGAAGATGGTGCAACGGGGTATGTTGACGACCGACATGGCGATACAGATCTGCAGCACGGTCAAGGGCATGGAGCTCGACATCCGTGCGGAACCCGGAACGACCCTGAAGAGCCGCATGACCGGGAAAGTCATTTACACGCCCCCGGTCGGCCAACAGCTCCTGATCGGGAAGCTCGACAACTGGGCGGAGTTCATGCACGAGGCCACCCATATCGACCCACTAGTGCGCATGGCCATACAGCACTACCAGTTCGAGGCCATCCATCCCTTTGCGGACGGCAACGGACGCACAGGGCGCATCCTCAACATCCTGTTCCTCGTAAAGGACGGGCTGCTTGACTCGCCGATCCTCTACCTGAGCCGTTACATCATCCAGAACAAGGCAGCCTACTACCGGCTGCTCAAGGATGTGACCACCGACAAGGACTGGTCATCCTGGATCCTGTTCATCCTGGACGGCGTCGAGGAGACCTGTACCTGGACCACCGACAAGATCAAGTCGATCCGTGAACTGATGGAGCACACGGCCGAGTTCGTGCAGAAGAGCCTGCCCAAGATCTACTCGTGGGAACTGGTCGAACTGCTGTTCAAGCAACCTTACTGCCGAATCGGCAACCTCGTCGACGCGAGCATAGCGAAAAGACAGACGGCATCGACATACCTGAAGCAGCTATGTGAAATCGGTGTGCTGCGCGAGGTGAAGTCCGGGCGCGAAAACATCTTCGTCCACCCCAAGTACATCGAATTGCTGAGCGGTGAAGAAAACGTCTGGGTTTACTACTCCGGCGTCGAAACGGATATGATCGACGACACAGCGGACGCTGTCTGACCCGTACTCTCCATCGACGGAGCTACAATTTGTCGATCAACAGCAATACGCTGTACCAGTTCTTCAAGTACGTCGTCTACCTGCTGCTCGCGATGAACGTCTACTGGTTCTTCGACGAGGAGTTCAAGGCGGCCGCACTGCAGTTTCCGGACGGCGTCGCGCTGAAGGACATAATCGAGGCCTATTCGGCCACCATCGACACGGCCGCCTGGGTCGTCCTGCTGCTGATGTTCGAACTCGAGACCTACGTCCTCGAGGATCCTTACTTCACGCCGATCGTCAGTCGTGCGCTGCACGGACTTCGCGTCTTGTGCTACCTGTTCATCGTCTATGCCTTCGTCGGCTATGTCGAGAACCTGATCTTCCTGTTCGACGCCAGCGTTCTCGAGGGCGTGACGAATGCCTGCGCGCTGGTGCCGGAGGGGTGGTCGTGGACCGTCGACCTCGACGAGTACACCGAGCTGACGCTGGCCAACTGCGCGAGCTTCGCCCAGGACGGCACGGTGTTCCGCCTGAAGGACATGCCGGCGGCTGTCGACGCGCAGGGACTGGTCGAGATCGTGCGCCTCGCGTGGGTCGACGTCATCAACTCGGCGGTCTGGCTGCTCGTCGTGCTGCTGCTGGAAATCGACGTGCGCCTGCAGGAGAAAGGCAGGTTCGAAGGATTCGCGCTGGCCGCGAGCACCGCCTCCAAGTTCGTCCTGTACTCGGCCCTGCTGCTCGCCGCGATCTACTGGGGCGTCAAGGGCGACTTCGTCGACTTCTGGGATGCGTTCCTGTGGCTCGTCGCATTCGTCTTCATCGAGCTCAATATTTTCGAGTGGCGCCAGGAGGAAATCGCAGCCCACACGGAATGATCAGGAAACGATCAGGGCATGCTCAGGTATTGCGCCCGGCACCGGTTCATCCTGCAGTCTCACTCCCACATACCGAGACTGGACAATGACTTACAACGAACAGAAGCTGGAAATCGACGCCACGACGATCGTTCTGGGCCTCGGTTACATGACGAGCCTGCTGGTGCTGGTCGGCTGGATGGTTACCCTCATTCTGTGACCTCGAGACGCGGGTCCCTATTGCCGGCGAGCCTCGGGTCACGCACCTTTAAGCGATCCAGTGCAAGATCCTCGCGCAGCGTTACGAGGAACGGGTGCCATCGGTCACTGTCACCGCGCCGGTAGTAGCCCGATACGGCCCAGCCCGGCGGCTCCGGGTAAACGTAGACCTTGCCGACCTTGCGGTTCGGCGCCAGCGGATCGACGATCTCGAGCTCACCGGCCGCGACTATTTCCGTCAATCCCAGCCGCGCTGCGGCAACGACGCGTTCTTCCTGCGCGCGGGCCGCGCGCGGCTCCGGGTCGGTGATCCAGCGATAGGCGAAGAGCGCTACGGCGAGCCCGACCACCACGCCGAATACCACTGCGCCGATACGGTGATTCATGTCTACTCGATGCCCAGGTACTTGTGGGTTTGCAAGCTCAGGCGCCACTGTGGGTGCTCGAGACAATACCGCAAGGCCTGCTCGGTGTTGGACTCGCGGGCTGCACTGTCGAGCGGCTGCAGGAAGAAGTGCTCGAACTGCAACGTTTCGAACCGGGCGGGCTGCGCCTCGGCCTCGTCCTGAGGATAGACGAGCTTCAGCTCGTCGCCCGTCGTCTGTACAACCGCGGCACTACCCTTCGGACTCACGCACAGCCAGTCGATACCGTCAGGCGCCTCGAGCGTGCCGTTACTTTCGACGCCGATTTCGAAGCCGGCGTCGTGCAGCGCGTTGATCGCCGCCTCGTCGAGCTGCAGCAACGGTTCGCCACCGGTGCAGACGACATACGGGCGTCCGCCGCCGGGCCAGGCACCGGCAACCGCGCTTGCAAGCGCCTCCGCAGAATCGAACTTGCCGCCACCGGGCCCGTCGGTGCCGACGAACTCGGTATCGCAGAAGCGGCAAACCGCTCCTGCACGATGTTCCTCGCGACCCGACCAGAGATTGCACCCGGCGAAACGCAGGAACACCGCCGGCCAGCCGGTGCGTGCGCCTTCGCCCTGCAGCGTGTAGTAAATTTCCTTGACCGAGTACGTCATGTCACCCGCAGCAATGGATCCTCGACACCGGCCTCGGCGAAGCCCTTCGCGCGCAGCCGGCAGGCCGGGCAGCTGCCACAGGGCGGACGCTCGCCGTTGTAGCAGGTTTGCGTCAGTGCCATCGCATCGAGCGCGCCCAGGTCTTGCGCCAGCTCGACCGTTTCCTTCTTCGACAGGTGCATCAGCGGCGCATGGATCTCGATCTCCCGTTCCAGCCCGAGGCACAAGGTCTGCTGCAGCGAGGCCAAGGTCGCTTCGCGGCAGTCCGGGTAGCCGCTGTAGTCGGTCTGCGCGACACCGGTGACGAGGTGGTCGATATTGCGCTGGTAGGCATAGGCGGCCGCGTAGGTCAGGAAGATGATATTGCGGCCCGGCACGAACGTGTTCGGCAGCCCCGCGCCATCATGATCCTCGACGGGCGTGCCGGGATCGGTCAGGGCATCTCCGCCGAGCGCCGTAAAGGTATCGATGGGGAGACAGGCGTTTTCGACACCGGCATGCGACGCGACATTGGCGGCACTTTCAAGCTCGATGCGATGCCGCTGACCGTAGTCGAATGTCACCGAACTGACGTTGTCGCGACCGAAGCGGTCGATCGCCCAGTACAGGCACGTCGTGGAATCCTGCCCACCGGACAAGACCACCAACGCTTTGTCGCCGCTATCCGTCATCATCGTCCCTGTCACCACGTACGCCGTTCTTGAACTCGCTCCAGTCCGGGCGTTCCTGTGCGACTAGATAGTCGGCCGTCAGTTCCTCCGAAACCTGCATCAGGCGCTCGGCCAGCGCGTGATCGTGCAGGTGGCTGCCCGGGACGGTAATCGCGTTGAAGTCCTCGAAGAACTCTCCGCTCGTCGCTCCCAGCTGCCGGCTCGTCGCCAGGTAGCAGGTGTTCGCGGCGCCCTGCTCGACCGACTTGCCGGTCACGCCGGCGAGCAGTCCGAATCCAAGGCGCGTGATCGGGTTGAGATTACGGTCGATGTCGGTGTTGATCACGCCGGGGTGCAGCGCGTTGCTGGTAATCCGGGTGCCGCGTAGCAGTTGGCCGAGCCGCAACGAGAATAGCGCGTTCGCGAGTTTCGACTGGCCGTAGGCGAGCCGGTCGCTGTATTCATTGCGCATGGCAAGATCATCGAGATCGATACCTTTCTCTCCGACGTCGCGGTACGCCGCACGGCTCGACACCATCACGATACGGCCCTGGTCCGCGAGGAACAGGCGTTCGAGCAGACGATTAACGAGCACGAAGTGTCCGAGGTGATTGACGACGAAGTGCTTCTCTACGCCGTTGACCAGCTGCCGATCGTTGCCGCCGCCGCGATAACCTGCGTTGCAGATCAACATGTCGATCGGTGTATTCAGCGAGCGGATGGCCTCGGCGCACTCGACCACGGAATCGAAATCGCCGAGCTCGAGCTGCACCGGCGTCGTCAGGCCTTTGACGCGGAGACAGGCCTCGTCGGCTCGCGCCAGCGAACGACTGGTGCCGACGACGTAGCAACCCCTTTTCGCAAGCACCCGCATGGTCTCGAAGCCGATGCCCGACGTACAGCCCGTGACCACGGCGAGCTTGCCGGTCAGGTCGAAGCCCAGCGTCACCTCTTCCGCGGTCGCGTCGATGTAGTGCATGCCCCGCGGCACGCCTTCGACCGGCAGCGTTTCGTCGCGCCCACAAGCCGCGAGTGATGCAATCGCCGCACCGGACAGTCCCAGGAAGCGCCGCCGGCTAAGCGCCATCGTCGTCCCCGAACAGCGCGGCGAGCGCGTCCTTGGCGGCATCGGCCTGCGACTTGCGGTCCGGATCGAAAGCCGAATCCGACGGCTTGAACCATTCGCAGAAGTTCGGCCGTTCCTTCTCCGTCACGTCCTCGGCATCGTCTTCGCGACACTTGCGCGGGGCCGTCTCGTCGAAGAACAGGCACATCCTGCAAACGTGCAGGTCGGCACTGCAGGCCGGGCACTGGTCGCGGCGCGACAGCGGCAGCGACAGCGCCGCGAGCGATTCACCGCAACGGAAGCAGGCGATGTTGTGTGACATGCGGGTCCCTCTTGGTCGGGGACCCGCAGTATATCGCCTCAGTTCAGCTGGCTCGGCACGAAATCGGTCATGACCGCATCCTTCAGGATGTCCGGCGGCAACAAGCCCTGAGCCAGGACGAAGTCGTGGAACGCCTGCTGATCGAAGCGGTCACGCAGCCTGAGCTCGGTCTGCGCGCGCAAGCTTTGCATCTTGTTGTAGCCGTAGTAGTACGCCGTCGCCTGGCCGGGGATCCGGTAGGTATAGCGCTCGACCTCGTTCTGAGCCCAGCTCTCACCGATCGCCACGTCGTTCATGATCAGGGCCTTGGCTTCTTCCGGCGTGATCAGGCCGAGGTTGAGCATCGGGTCGAGGAACATGCGCGCCGCGCGCATCAGCCGGTACTGCAGGCTGATGAGCTGACCCTCGAGCGGCAGGTACGGCCGCACAATTGCCTCGGCGTAGAGGCCCCAGCCTTCCACATTGGCGCTGTTGAACGCAAAGATCGCGCGCGCCGTCGAAACGCCGGATTCGATGATGCTCGAGAACTGCATCTCGTGTCCGGGTCGTGCCTCGTGCGCCGTCAGCGTCCAGGCGCCGGCTTCGTAAGTGTCGTCGGTCTGCTGCCAGCTACCGTCCTCGTTCTGCTCTAACTTGGGTATGACGAAGTACGGGTACTCGCCGGTGTTACCGATCAGCCGCGGGACGTCGAGATGCGGCGCCGGTTGCGCTGCCGTCTCCGCTTCCGTCGCGATACGGATGCCCGCGTCACGTTCGGGCAACGTGACGATCTTCTCGCGAACGATAATCTCCTCGATATCGCGCAGCACCGCGTGGTAGTGATCCACGAGCTTGTCGCCGTCGATACCGCCGTCCCGCTTCAGCAGTGCGATGACTTCGCGGTAGTCGTTCGTGTCGTAACCTTTTTCGGCGGCGACCAGCGGCGCGAGCGACTCCATCTCATTTCGGATGTCCATGTAGCCCTTGGTGGCCTGCTCGATCAGGTCGTACGGCGACGCGTCGACGCCCCAGTTGCGCAGCGCGTCCTCGTAGAGAGCCGGCGGCAGGCGGAAATCATCGCGTGCGCGCGGAAGGATCTCGGCGCGCACCCAGTCGTTGTAGTCGCGCAACTGGCCGGCGAGCGTCGCGTAGCTCTCCTCCCAGCCCTGCAGGTCCTTGTCGGCCAGCAGGCTCTCGATGCCCGTCACGAAACTCTCCGCGCGCTCCAGGTCCTGCTCAACCTCACCGCGGTACGGACCCGCAAGCCCGTCAACGTCGAAGCGCTCGATCGTGCGGTCTTTCGCAAGATCCGTGATCGGGGTGAAGCCGTCAGCGAGGCCCGCGTATTTCTCGATACGAGTAATGGCGGCCGGCCAGCGCTCTCGCGGAATCTGGTCATCCACAAGGCTGCGAACGCCGAAGAACGCGGTCCGGCTGATGTTGTAGTACGGCAGCAGGTGATCGCGATTGAGTCGCGCACTGTTCATGCTGTCGTCGACGGCCTTGATCAGGATCTCGAGGTCCTGCCTGACCTTGCTGTCGGATTCCTGCTCGAGCCTGCGTTCGAGCTCCTCGAGTACAGCCTGCGAATCCGCCATCGACCGCTCGTAGATCCCGGGCCCGAGATCGAAGATCTGTTCGTCCAGGCCGTCGACGCCGAGGCCTCCGGCCCCCTCGGGACTGTACTTCGCGATGACCTCGAGCACGACCTGGGCGTGTTCGTTGCTCTTCTCTACCCAGCCAGTGTCCGCAGCGAACGCCGGCGCGGCAACAGCAGCAATTAACAGGACACAAGTTCGAAATGACATACGAGAGACCCCCCTGGCCGAGTGACATTGTTGCTTAGATGCACGAAAGATCGAAAAGGATTCAACCGGGGCCGGAAATTTTCAGCACCTTGGCGCCCCGCACGTGGCGACGCTTCAGTTCCCGCAACGCACGATTGGCCTCTTCTAGCGGATAGACCTCGACTTCGACGTGCAGCGGGATGCTGCCGGCAACAGGCAGGAATTCGGCAATATCATGGCGGGTCACGTTCGCGACCGACTTGATCTCTTTTTCTTGCCAAAGGTGGTCTTCGTAGCGGATCGTAGCCATCAGATCGCGATCGCCTGTTTCCTTGCGTATGGCATTTATGACCAGCCTGCCGCCCGGCCGCAGGCAGGACAGTGCAGCAAGCACCGGTTTCCAGGCAGGCGTCGTGTCGATGACGGCATGCGGCGCCTCGGGCGGAATGTCTTCCGTGTCACCGCTCCAATCGGCACCGAGTTCGAGGGCGAACTCGCGCTCTTTTTCGCTGCGTGCGAAGACATAGACCGGGCTGTTCGGGTACAGGTGCCTGGCGAGCTGCAGGACCAGGTGCCCCGACCCGCCGAACCCGGTCAGCCCCAGGACGTTGCCGTCCTCGATCTGCGCTAGCCTGAGCGACCGATAACCGACGCCTCCGGCACACAGCAGTGGTGCTGCCTCGACGTCGGTGAAGACCTCGGGCACCGGGTACGCGTAGCTTTCCGGAACGATCATGTACTCGGCGTAGCCGCCGTTCGTGTCACGCCCGGTCGCACGGAACTCCGGGCTCAGGTTCTCGTCGGCCGCCCCGCTCGACGAATGGATCCAACCGACACCGACACGCTGGCCGAGCGACAGCGTGTGACAACCCGGCCCCGTCTCTGCCACGTGGCCGACAACTTCATGACCCGGGACCACCGGCAAGGACGGTGGTAGTGTCCTGCCCTCGATCTCGTCCAGCTCCGTGTGGCAGACGCCACAGGCCGATACCTCGACCAGGACCTCCCCTTCACCGGGCTCCGGTCTCGGGATATCGACCAGCCGCAGCGGTTCACTCTGCTCGTCGAAGCTCGTGATCGTCTCCAGCACCATGGCACGCATCTCGACGCTCCTTTACCCCTAATGACACACAGTATATGGTGCCTGCAGTTTTTGCCGTTAGTCGCTTATATGGCCGTAACCAAACTCCCTCCCGTGGTGCTCGCAGCGGTGCTGGGCGCCTGTGCCGCGGAGCCGGTATTACTCAACAGCGAACGCATCCAGCGCAAATTCGGCAGCTATGGAATCGACGTACTCGCGAGCGAAGCCGGCCTGCGTCGCTCCAGTCTGTACAGTCTCGACGACGGACATCATGTCTGTCGCACTTACGCCGTCGTGCAGTTCGTGGATCAGCTCGACGAGCGTTACGGCGCCGAGCATGCGCAAGTCCTTGCGGGCAATTCGATCGGCGCGACTTTCAAGGCGCATGGCTGGAAACTGCACAAGCAGACGGTGCATATCGGCACCTTGCGGTTGCCGGACGGCGACAGCACGATCAGTAGCCTGATGCGCATCGACGGTGGCCACGAACTCGCGTTACACGTCTACCAGTTGCTACTGGTACGTGACGACCAGGTCTTCGATTATGCGATGATCATGGAAACACACCACCCCGATTACCTGTCCAGTGAAGACCTCCATACACTCTACGATTTCGACTCTGACAGCGGCCTGCCGGCAATGCAGATCGAGACGCTGTCTGAACAGATAATGGGCGCCAAGTAACGCATTTGTCGCTCAGCCGTAATGCGACTAAACTCGCGTTACTCTGGGATATTGGGGACCAACAATGAAATCGATCAACGCGCTGCTTCTAAGCAGCTTCCTGCTCGTTGCTACGGGTACCGCATCGGCTCAGGACAACAACGCAGTCGATGACCAGGCGGACGTATGGTCCACGGTCGAAAGACAGTGGAACGCACAGGAGAAGGGAGACCGGAAGTGGGTGGACGAACTGCTCACCGAAGACTTCACCGGTTGGGGTAAGGACTCGCCCGCACCGCGAGGCAAGGCATCGACAAAAATGTGGAACCGCTTTGCCGCCCAGGTCAGTGAAATGGTCGCACACGAACTGTACCCGCTGCGAATCACCGTCAATGGTGACGTTGCGATCGCCCACTACCTGTACACCAGCGCCGTCAAGGAAAAGGACGGCGAGATCGAGACCGGCAACGGGCGTTATACCGACGTGCTGATGCGAACGCCGGACGGCTGGAAGTTCATCGCCTGGCACGGCGGCTCGGACGAGGACTAGCGGCGAGTCTTGAGACGCGACCGGTCGTCGAAGGCGACGGCCGGCTCTAAGGGCACGCCGGGATTGTCGCAGGCATCGTATCCGGAGGTATAACGGGGTTTAAGTTTCGTATCTAACTTACTGTTTTGAAGGCGTATTTCTTCGAGTTCGGCCAGTAGTATCGCTCTGAACGTCATCGCTTCCTGACCTTATGTCCAGCGGCTGCTGTACGCGATGGCGTCGCTAACACACATCCCCGCCTCGCCCGATTAAGCATCGGTTCAGCTTGGTCTCGCTAGCATGAGTCTCAGGTTGGAAAGGTCCGTAAGGATTCACGGACCGGGAGGCAACATGATGTACCGACGCAAGGCCACGAAAGGAAAGACCATCAAGCTGCTGACGCTGCTGGCCCTGTTGCCGATCAGCGCGCTCGCACAGGTGCCGGTGGACGAGAACGGCGAACTCATCGGGGCGTACGAACCCGATGCGACGGGCAACGAGGACATCCCGCTGCTGTCGAGTGTCGACCTCGAGGAGCTGGTGGGCCCGATCGCGCTGTATCCGGACGACCTGCTGGCCATCGTGCTGCCGGCTTCGGCCTACCCGCTGCAGATCGTCGAAGCAGCCCGGTTTCTCGAAGCACTCGAGAACGACCCGTCATTGAAGCCCGATTCCGAGTGGGACGATTCTGTCGTCGCATTGCTCAACTATCCCGAGGTCGTCGAGTTGCTCAACGAGGATATCGACTGGACCTGGCGCCTCGGTGAAGCGGTCGTTGCACAACAGGCGGACGTGGTTTCCGCGATCGAGAAATTCCGCGATCGCGCGTATGCCGCCGGCAACCTCAGGAGCGACGAGTACCAGAGCGTCACCCGCGATGAGGGCATCATCGAGATCACGCCCGTCGAAGACGACGTCATCTACGTGCCCTATTACGAGCCCGAGCGCGTCGTCGTCTACCAGCCGCGACCGGTCTACTACTACTACCCGCGTGCCTACCCGGTCTATTACTACCCGTACTCCTACGGTCACGCGTTCGATCGCGGTTACTTCTGGGGCGTTACCACGGCCTTCACCGTCGGCTGGCTCACCGATAGCCTGCACGTCTACCATCACAGCTACCACGGTCACCCGTACTACGGTCGCCACTACTGGAATCGCTGGTGGTATCGCCGGCCAACGATCAACGTGTACAACCGCACCTACGTGCGGCCGCGTCCGAACGTCACGATCAATCGTTACTACGGCGGCGATCGCTGGCGCCCACGTAATGACCGGCGCGATTATGTTTCGAACACGCACGTGACACGGACACGGCACATTACGCGTACGCCGCGTGCCGACCGGACGACGACCCGTAACGTGGTCCGCCGGAGCGTCCGCAATAACGAAGTGCGCCGCAACGCGCCCAGTGAGCGCAGCGAGCCGATTCGTTTCCGCGAGCGGCCGCGAGCTTCAACACGTGAATCGAACCCGACCGTAACTCGTGACAACAGGCGCCAGTCCACCCGCCGCTCCGAGTCAGGCAGCAGCAGGCCGACACCCAAGGTCCGCCCGTCCTCTCCCCGACGCGACGACGCCACGCCGCGGCGAGAACGTGAAGCGGTTGCCCGCCTGAATCAGCATCGGCGTGCCGAATCGCCGCGGGTACGGCAGGCGTCACCGGCGCCACGCGCTCGCGAATCGGTCGCCAGGCAGAGCCAGACGCGTCGCGCCGAATCGCCGCGCGTGCGGCAGGCGGCGCCCGCGCCAAGAGCGAGGCCGCCGGCAGCCCGGCAGAGTGAATCCCGGCGCAGCGATTCATCGCGTGCGTCGAGCGAGCGCCGACAGGAACCGCCGGCCCAGAGACGCTCCGAGCCGAAGCGCAGCCAGGAGAGCAAGTCGGGCGGCAGGTCGCAGCGCAACCAGGAGCGACGCCAGCGACGCTGAGCTATTGCTCGTCGCGCGGCTGGTCTTCTGCCTGCGGGTCCCCGGAGGTCAGCTCCCAGGCGATATAGGCGATCGACCCGGCTGCGATCAGCGCCAGGACGACGGAGGCGATGGCAACTACGGTTCCCATTCGTCCATGCTACCACCGTTCTCCCTGGGTGCAGGCAGTCGGCCCGATTTGCGCAATGCCGCACGCAAAACGAATTCGATCTGCGCATTGAGACTGCGCAGATCGTCTTTCGCCCAGCGCTGCATCGCCTCGAGCGTTTTCGCGTCGATGCGCAGCGCGAAGGACTTGCGTGCAGCCATCGTCGTCAGGTGTACAGGCTGCCCGTGTTCACGACTGGCTGCGCACTTTCCTCACCGCACAGCACGACGAGCAGGTTGCTGACCATCGCCGCCTTGCGCTCCTCGTCGAGTTCGACGACCCCGTGCTCGCGGAGCTCTGCGAGTGCCATATCCACCATGCTGACCGCGCCGCGCACGATCTGTGTCCGTGCCGCGATGATGGCCGATGCCTGCTGCCTGCGCAGCATTGCGTTGGCGATCTCGGGCGAATAAGCGAGGTGGCTGATGCGTGCCTCGATGACGGTGACGCCGGCCTGGTCGAGCCTGTTCTGGATCTCCTCGCGCAGGGCCTGCGCGATCTCTACCGGGTGACTCCGCAGCGCCGTGCCCTCGCCCTCGTGCGGCTCGTAGGGATACGTCGTACTCAGGTTACGCAGTGCCGATTCGCTCTGGATCTGCACGAACTCTTCGTAGTCATCGACTTCGAACAGTGCCTCGGCCGTATCGAAGACCTTCCAGACGACGACCGCCGCGATCTCGATCGGGCTGCCGCGTGAATCGTTGACCTTCAGCTTGCCGCTCTCGAAGTTCCTGACGCGTACCGAGACCGGTGACTTCTGGAAGAACGGGTTGGCCCACTTGAGTCCCGGTTCGTGCACCGTGCCGACGTATTTGCCGAACAGCTGCAGGACCTTCGCTTCATTCGGGTGAACCATGAACAGCCCGACCCAGCAGACGATCACGACACCGGAGGCCAGGATCGCCGCGATCGCCCATCCGAATTCGAAGGCGCGTAGCGCAGCGTAGACGCCGTACCCGAACAAGACCTGGGCGGCGAGCAGCATGACGATTGCTAGGTAACCGGACGATACCGACTTTGTTTTCTCGTGGATCATGTCCCTCTCCTGCTTAACATCCATTTTGATATCATTTTGATATCTTTTGCTCGAAGAATCAAGCCGGCGCCGCGCGTCTAATCGCAGGTAACTGAAATCTAAAGGGAATTGCCTAGGGGTGATCCCGATTATGTTAAATCAGCGGGGATCCGGCATTCGAAGGTTGCGCCGTCGCCATCCGGATTGACCAGCGCCAGGCTGCCGCCGTGCGCCCTCGCGACGAGCGTCGCGAGGTACAGTCCGAGACCGGTACCGCCGGTCTCCCTGGTCCGCGACGGATCGCCTCGGTAGAACGGCTCGCCGATGTGTTTTGCGGCCTCCTTCGACAGGCCAGGTCCGTTGTCGCTGACCCTCAAGACCAGTTCGTCAGCATCGCGCAACGTCGAGATCTCGACCCTGCCGCCCTCCGCCGGAACATAACGCAATGCGTTCGCCACGAGGTTCTTCAGCATCAGGGTGATCCTGGCACCGTCGACCGTAGCTTTCGTGTCCGACCCGTCGTGCGTCACGACCAGGCGCTCCCGGTCGCGGGAGAAATAATCATCGACCATCTCGGAGACCAGTACGTCGATTTCCAGCGTGTCGAGGGTCAGCCTGACGTGCCGAGTGCTTAGTCGCTCCGCCTCGAGCAGCGAGACGACGATCTTCTCCATCTCGGCGATTTCCGGCTTCAGTGTCTCGCGGTCCTCCTCGTTGTCGAGGAACTCGAGGACGAGACGCATGCGCGACAGCGGCGTGCGCAACTCGTGGCTGATGCCGAGCAGCAGCGCCCGTTTGGCGTCGAGCATGTGCTCGACGTCGCCGGCCAGCTGGTTGATGTCCTTGGCGAGGTCGCCGAGCTGGTCGCGGCGGATCGTGCGAATCCGGTGTTCGAAGTTGCCCTGCCCGATATGTGCGGCGCCGGTGCGAATCGCGCGGATCGGCTTGAACAGCCAGCTGACGGCCGCGTAGCCGATCGCCAGGTAGGTAAGCCCGAGAATGACAATGATCAGGATCAGGTCCGGTCCAGCTTCGGTGTCCGTGATACGAGGTGACACGACGACGATCTGGTACTCGTCCTGCAGCATTTTCAGGAACCGATGCCGGCCCTGCACCGCGAACTGGACGCCCTGCAGCTCATCGACCCAGGCATCCGGGTCGTCGCTGAATTTCGGGCTCGCGCCGAAGTCCAGGGACGACAGTCGCGGGAACGCGTCGTCCGAGGCCCAGTCGATGTCCGGGCCGAGGATGCGGATATCGACGGGGACGCTCTCGGTAATGGCTTTGGCGCGCTCGATGCGCGGTGGGGAACCGATGTCTTCCTTGACGTAGTGCACGTGCAGCGACAGGTGGCCGCTGATCAATCCACGGATCTCGTCGCTGTTGTAGACCCAGCGCAGGGCCGAGAGGGTGCCGTAAACAAATGTGGCGGCCAATACGAGGAAGATGATCAGCAGTCGAAACGACAGCGACCGGTAAAGGCGTCTAAGCATCCGCCTGCGGGACGCCGATGAACGAGTAACCTCGACCCCAGATCGTCTGGATGAAGCGCGGCGGCTTGACCGAATCGCCGAGCTTGCCGCGCAGGCGACTGATCATGATGTCGACGGAACGCGTCAGGATCGCGGCGTCGATACCGCGAAGCTCACTCAGGATGTCGTCTCGTGACAGCTTCTTGCCGTGCCGGCGCGCGAGGATCAGGAGCAGTTCGAATTCCATCGACGTCAGGTCCACCGACTCCCCGTCCACGTGCACTGTGCGCGCCTCGGCATCGATCTCCAGCCCTTCGAAGGCCAGCTTGCCACCGCTGGCCGCAGTCGCGTCGGCGCGTCGCAGCAGTGCCTGCACCCTGGCCACCAGCTCGCGTGGCTCGAACGGCTTGCCAATGTAATCGTCCGCACCGAGCTCGAGGCCGGACACCCGATCGATCACCTCGCCACGGGCCGTCAACATGATGATCGGGATGCTGTTGGTCTTGCGGACCTCGCGACAGATCTCGAAGCCATCCTTGCCGGGCAGCATTACGTCCAGCAGCAGCAGATCGGGATCCTCGCGATTCAGCATGCGGAACCCACCCTCTGCCTCATAGGCGCACACGAGATTGATGCCAAAGCGCTTGAAATACGCTTGCAGCAACTCGGAGTGCTTCTTGTCGTCGTCGATGAGGAGGACTTTGGTCATGTGGTAAATGATAGCCTGTCCCGCACTTCGAGTGTGCCGGGATGTGCGCGGTGAAACAACTGGAAACAATCGCGCTACGTTGAACTCGGGTGCTGCGATCCGGGTCCAATCACGCCATAATCCGCCTATGAACAACCTCGTCGCCGAACTCCGAAAACGCAACGTCTTGCGCGTAGCGGCCGCCTACGCACTCGTGTCGTGGATTCTCATCGAGGCGGGCTCTGTCCTGCTGCCGACTTTCGGTGCACCGGAGTGGGTCTTCAAGTACTACGTCCTCGTCGTCGTGGCAGGTTTCTTTGTCGCGCTAATCGCGGCATGGATCTTCGAGGTAACGCCGGAGGGCGTCAAGCGCGAGCGCGACCTCGATCGCAGCACCTACGAACCCAGTTACCGTAGCCGAATGAATCGCGTGATCATTGCGCTGCTGGTCGTCGCACTCGGCGTGTCGATCACCTTCAACGTTACCGGGCTGCGCGAGGCTGACACTGTCGCGATGGAGCAACCGTCGCTGGACTCGATCGCGGTTCTGCCTTTTACAAGTCGCAGTACGGACGCCGAGAACCAGTTCTTCGCCGACGGCATACACGACGACATCCTGACACGGCTCGCCGATGTCCAGTCGCTGCGAGTCATCTCCAGGACTTCCGTCAACGAGTACCGTGATACCACCAAGAACGTCCGGCAGATCGGCCGGGAACTGGGCGTGGATACGGTGCTGGAAGGCGCCGTGCAACGTTCCGGCGACCAGGTCCGGATCACAGTCCAGCTTATCGACGCTGAAACCGACGAGCACCTCTGGGCATCGTCCTACGACAAGGCACTGACGATCGAGAATGTCTTCGACGTGCAGAGCGAGATCAGTGCGCAGATCGCCACTTCCCTGCGGGCCGCCCTGACGCCGGAGGACGAGGTGCGACTCGCATCGATGCCGACGACCAACATCGAGGCCTACGCGGAGTTCGTCAAAGGGCGCGCCAACCTGTCGAAGCGCAGCTTCGCCTCGTTGATGACCGCTCGCGGTCAATTCGAGAAAGCCATCGAACTCGACCCACGCTATGCCAAGGCGCATGCCGGCCTGGCGCAGACGGTGCTGATTCTGCTGACCAATCACAAGGCGATCGCACAGAAGGAAGCCTTTGACATCGCTTCAGCAGCGATCGACACGGCGCTCGACATCGACCCGCAGCTCGCCGAGGCCTACGCGGTCCGTGGGCTGATGGAGACTATGGAATGGGAGCTTACGCGGCAAGGACCCGGCAACGTCGACGCCGCGACGTCATTCCAGACTGCCCTGGCCCTGAGCCCGAACATTTCGGATGCGTACGTGTGGTTCTCGTCGCTCCGGAAATCCGAGGGCGACATCGATGCGGCGATCGAGCTGCTGGCGAAAGCACTGACAGTCGACCCGCTGAGCCGTATCCCGTACCTCAACCTGCCGAGCTTCTACGCACAACGCGGCCAGAATGACGAAACGACCCGAATGCTCCTCACAGCCGTCAACCTGTTTCCCGATTGGGACCGGCCTTACAGCCACATGAGCAATCACCTCAAAAGACTCGGCCGGCTCGACGAAGCGGTCGCCTGGGGCCTCAAGGAGATCACACTCAGTGAAGATCCGATGGCGGGCGGCGGCCTGCTGGCGATCTACCAGGAGTTCGGCCACGAGCGCGAGATCACCGAATTCGTCGAGAGTTTTCCGACCGAGCACCCGTTCTTCCCGATCGGCAAGTCCTACTGGCACTACATCACCCGTGATTACACGGGCGCGCTCGCCGAACTCGAGCAGTCCGGGGATCCACAGCAATACCCTGTCGATATGGTCTCGCCGTTCATGGTGGGCGCATCGATCATGATCGGCGACTTCGATCGCGCCTACGAGTACATGGAACGCAGCAACCCGACGCTGACCGGGGACACGGACATTGCGATCGACGCATACAACGTGTACTCGGCCATCATGCTGGCGTTCATCCAGCAGAAACGCGATCGGCCCGCCGAGGCGCGCAAATTGCTGGCCAAGGCGCAACCGGTTATCGAGCGATTACCGCGACTGGGCTACGCCGGCCACGGCATCAGGGACGTGCAAATACTGTCGATGCAGGGGCGCCCCAACGCGGCGATGGAGGCCCTGATAGAAGCCGTCGACGAGGGCTTTGTCAGCTCACAGGCCTTCGACGTCTGGTCATTCGACGAAGATCCGATCATCGAGCCGCTGCGCAGCGATCCGCGCTTTCCCGCCATCGAGCAGCGCATCAATGAGCGGATGGAGACGATGCGGCTCAAAGTCGAAGAGGCGCGTGCCTCCGGCGACTGGAGCATGCTGCTCGGCAAGGCAAGTTCGGAAGTCGATCTAGTCTCGCTGTAGCGCGTCGAGCACGGACTCTACCTTTGCCCGAACTCGCTCGGCGATCGGCGCCTCGAGGAACTGCTGCAAGCGGCCAGCATCGTGG
>JAAUXZ010090071.1_pt1 | contig 28059 bp, 22 predicted proteins | sample 7278131 | NCBI WGS metagenome assembly JAAUXZ01 (sample SAMN14350119, study PRJNA611818) | marine sediment metagenome | isolation source: surface marine sediment (3m) | place: French Polynesia: Moorea | collected 2018-08 | reverse complement strand
TTTGCTATATGGGCATTACAGGGGGATGTAACTGTGTAGTTATTATGTCATATTACTTATTAATTTTTATTGATAAATAAGGAGGATATATGGGTACTAATCTATATAATCACTTAACAAAAATTAGCATTGCTTTATGATTAAAAATTTAGCAAAAAGTTGTTTTTATATTAATTGTTAAATCCTTAAAAGAATTGTATATATAAATTTATGTTATTTATAAACTTAGTATCATTAGATAAAAATTTCATTGTTTTATCTATGGTTTAGAAGTATTTGAATAACTAATATATTTACATATTTTAACTGCATAAATAATCAGTAAAGATACTAATTTACTATTGCTTAATTGTGATTTTTAATTTATTATTTCTAGTAATCTTACTGGAGAGTACAAAGTTATTCTGAAAAGATTACTTAAGGCACATACACCATATTTTTTGATTTTTGAAAATATAATATAAATATTGTGTCTAGTGAAGTATTTACTAATTACTAGAAAGTATAGTAGACAGCATAAAATAAACTAACAGTTTTGTGATCGCCTATAGTGGAACTAGACAAATTAGCTACAAGTAAACCTATAAATGTGGAGGTAAATTCTATGGCAAAGAATAAGGGTAATAATACTATTATTGGAGATAACAATACTCTTGGACTTTGGACAAAAATCACACAAATCCTCAATCTGCTTCACTGAATCTCAAATCTTGTTTCTCACCTCTGTTGATGGTCTAAATTTTTTCAATCCTTTCCTTGGTTGTATCTTCAACTATTTAGTCTAAACTCCAGTTAGACAAATGTTTTATAACTCTTGCTTGGCGAGAGTTTCGGAAATTTTCCTTCTGCCCTCTGCCCCCTGCGCGAATGCCTTAACCATCACCAAAAGTGCGGAATAACCCGCAGATTTTTGTTAAAGTTAGTAAAGTTTTTTTTCATTTTTGAGGTCGTAATTTATTTATAAGCTATTCTTTAAAAAGAATACAGCTCTAAAAAAAACTTACGGAGTGGGCTTCGATGGTCTGCGGATCTCAGTCTCTCCTACACTACCCTTAAGAAAGAAAATTGAGGGGTGTAGGGGGATAATAGTCTCAAAAAATGTAACGTCACTTGTAAAATTTAGGTTTTCATTTCCTACGGGCTTGACGCAGAGTAAATTCACTAACAGAGGAGTTACCTCTGGGATCGATTACTCCAGTTACCTGTTCCCATAGTTCCCGAGAAGCAAGGGAAACAAAATATTGACTATCTTTCTTGCGAATATGATACCATTTTGTTTCTTGACAATCAGGACACCAAAAAGCTTCTAACCACTCTCCTGGCAAAGGGACAGTTCCATAAATTTTCAGCACAATAGAAGCTTTTCTCCGACTATGGCCACGCTCTCTTAAATGTTCAACTTTTTCAGCAAACAAAGGATACTTTTGACTACAACTGTCTAGGCAAGATCCATGAACAGGGCAATAAATGGCACGCCTTTGGGAGCGTTTCCTATTTCTGTCACATCGTCTTTTTAATTGCTTTTCTTTAAACACTTTCGGTAAATGGTGGTACGGGAAGACATTAACTATCTAAGTAAAAAAAATTGGTTAATTAGTTGCCCACACAAAAAGTATATCAAAAACTTAGGCCTGTAAAATATCAAGTTTTCTGGCCCTTACACGGTGAGGAAGAGAAAAGCTTTTCCTAACCCTGATAACTGTCCTAATGGACAAATAAATAACGTCAGTTTGGGTTAAGCCGAAGGCAGTAAAATCCAGTCCAACTAAAGAGCAGGCTTCTTTGACTGGTGACAATAAGCAATTAGGACAGACAGAACGTTAATACAAAAATCTACAGGACTACGATGGCGAGAATGTTTGACCTGAGAAATATTCTTAAGGAATGAGGATTTTATTATCTACAGAATTTAAATTGCTTAAACTCCATATCATCTGAGTTCTTTCAAAAAAAGTTAGTGGTGCATTGTAATGTTTTTGGCAATGGTACACTGAGCGTTTCACCCACCATTCACCATTAATATAAAGGACTACCAAAAAAAATTCTAGACTTCATTGAATTCTCATTCCTAAGTTGGTCAATAATAGTCTAGATAATTGAACGTTTGCTAGAAAAGAGTTTGTAATGGAGTCGCATCAAGAGTAGCTCTGCTAAGTGTTTGACAATCTTCAGCTTACCGGGCTTTTCTCTTTCTTGCTTATCCAAAACTCAGGTTAAATAAGAAATATGAACAGTTCCAGTAGGGATGGTAGCATAGCATGACGATGAACTTAGTAATCGATAAGCTGGTTGAAGTACTATTAGTACCAGCAAATCCCGTTTTATCATCCAGTCGCATGGGGATAAAGAAGCCATCTGGCAAAAGTGACGTACCAGCAGTAGTTATTTCACTGTTGTTTGAGAACTATCAAAGCAATGGCATAGGACTATTGAGCCGCGTAGATATTCCTCAACAGGAGAGAAATGAAATTTTAGGAGATAGGTCTGGTGGCTCGATGAGTTGGGAAATCTGGGGCACCAGCTTTGAAGAAGTGGATATAATTTCTCGCTGGTTGCAAGAGAGAGTAAAAGAAAATCGCGCTGCACTGCGACAAAATGGGTTTTTGAAACTTCAACCAGCTAGTCTGGCTTACATTGAGAAGGTTTTGCACCATGAGCCTTTAGGCTCACCTTTCACTGTTTGGAAACAACAACTGAGCTATAAGTTTGAATTCGAATTTGAACAAACTAGTGAATTAGGTGATGGTATTCCCATCAGACAAATCAATGTTGACTTGGAAAAACCTCTGGTTGAATCATTTTCAATTCAATCAAGTTCTGAAACGACTTCAAATTTAGTCGATAGCTGAAATTGAGATAAGACTTAGGTCAAGTTTTTGTATATTAAAATCAGAAGTGTTGAATGTTAAGAAATACAGGATACTAAATCTCCAATCATTTATAAACGAAAAATAAGTGATATTCATTGGTTGAAAAAAATGAGTTATTGTTGGTAAAAATAGGTACTCAAGGAGTAGTATCAACTTTTATATAAAGTTTTATTGCCAGATTCAATATTTATGAATACATTTTAGGGGAAGTATTTTATGGCTGAAGTTATCACCGAAACAATCCTGCCGGGAACATACATTGAAGTTCGAGCGGAGGGTTTATTAACCGTTGGGGCGATCGCCACTGGCAATATAGGCATCATTGGCACGGCTGAAAAGGGAGGCAGCCGGATTGAAAACCTGAGCAGCTTTGAAGAGGGACGGGCAGCTTTTGGGGAAATGGGAACTTGGGATTCCAGTGCGGGAGAGGACAATTTAACCTTAGTTCGCGCCCTCAAATTGCTCTTCGACAATGGTGCTTCCACGGTGTATGCTAAGCGTATCTTTGATGCAGAGGCAGCCACAGCCGCGACCTATCAGGTGTTGAATGAAAGTAGTGCGACAGTTTTATCCCTAAGAGCTAAAACACCAGGGACTTGGGGAAACCGCCTACAAATTCGCGTGGAGGAAGCTGACACTCAAGAATTAGTTAGTAACGAGTTGATTGAACCTAGTGACGGAACACTGGCTCTTTCTGCCCAGACCATTTTCCAACCAGAAGGAACTAATGGCGATCGCCCGGCCATTGGCAGCGTGGCAGTTCGAGAGCAGGGGTTGTTGCGCCGGTATCAACTCAAGCTAGCTCCAGCTACCGGTGAAGTAGTTCAGGTCACAGCAACTAACCGTGTCCTTACTTTTCCGGTAGCACCTTCGGCTACTGCTGATATCCGTGCCAGCTATTCGGTGCCTAAAGAGGGTTTACGGAAAATTACCCTGCGCTATGGTAATTTTCAGGAAGTATATACGGTTCCCAGTATTGCCTATCTGGTTCAACTCCTCAAGGATGAAAGCAATCCCTCTAAGTTGGTAGAAGTAGTTGGTGAAGGCGGTACTGGCTTGCCCGATGTTACTAATGGCTTCAAACCGTTTTCCGGAGGAGGAAATGGTACTGTATCTTCGACCCATTTCCAGGAGGCGCTGGAAGAGTTGGTGGAGCAGAACGTGCAAATTGTGGTAGCCTGTCGCCAATTCTCAGCTATCAAAGCGGCCCTGTTAGGTCATGTGGAAAAAACAGAAAATCTGGGACGGGAACGCATAGCAGTTGTAGGAGCTGATAGCAGCGATGTCAATAAGATTCTCGAAAATGCGAATGAAGTAGACGACAAGCGAGTAACTCTCGTTGGCTCTGGCTTACGTCAACAGGATCCTCAAACTGGCAAAATGCTGCAACTGCCCCCTTATTTTGCAGCAGCAGCGGTTGCAGGTAAGCTTAGTGGTCTGGCTCCTCATATTAGTCTCACCAATAAAACCCTAGCTGGGATTGAAGGACTAGCGGTGAACTACAACTATGGCCAGCTAAAAGCACTGGTACAAAACCGCGTGCTAGCCCTCCAGAAAAAGCGAGGAATTCGGGTCGTTAAAGGCATTACTACCCACGATGAAGCTTTCAAGCAAATTACCCTGCGGCGAATAGTTGACTATGTCAAAGAAGGTACCCGCTTGGGAGCTAATCAGTACATTGGTAAGCTGAACAACAGGCGTGTTCGGGAAAACCTGCGTACTACCCTAGATAGTTTCCTAGCTGATCTGATCATCCGGGAGTTTCTCACTGGTTATGAGCTGACCGTTTTTGCCGATCGCCCTATGGAGATTCGCGGGGAAGTGCTGGTGACTATGGATCTTAATCCTACTTTTAGTATTGACGTGATTCGCGTCATCATGAATTTAAGTTGAGGAACTAATCATGTTCAATAGCAATACCTTCTATGGTAGCGATGGGTCTTTAACCTTGGTCGATCCTGATGCTTTCGATGCCGAAACCTTTACCAATTATTTTGGTGAAGCAGGAGTAGTCGGTCGGCTGACCAATATAGCCCTACAAGTGGCCACCGAAATCAAGCCGTTTCACGAATTGGGTTCGCGCGCTCCGAAAGAGCTCCGAGCCGGTAACATCTATATCAATGGGACGGTTGAACGAGCCTATATTAATGGAGCCCTACTGAAATTGATGCTGGGTCAATATGCTGAGGGTGAAGAAGCGGGTAATGCTTTTCCAATGCCTAGCTTCAACATGAAAGTAATCCTTGACAATTTAAAGCCTCAGGGGGATGAGGGAAACAGCATCCTGACCGTTTATGGAGTCATGTTTGATTCCTGGCAATTCAATTTGCCTGAAGACGATTTTGTCCTGGAAAAATTATCCTTCAAGGCTAGGCGCATTGCGGTTGAGGATACAGAAGTACCAGCATAAATTTTACTCATGCCTAAATTTAATCAGGTTTAGAAAATCCCCATGTTTGTTACTCCTGAAGATCTATTAGCCGGTGGCGAGATGACCTATGATATAGAGATTCCGCCGTCAATTCTCAATCCTTCGCTAGATGGACAACCAGTCGAAGAGAAACCTGAGAAAAAAATTAAGCTCCGACCTCTGACAGTTAGAGATGTGCAGTTAATTGCCAAAGCCGCTAAGGGCGACGAAGTCATCACGTCAGTACTGATGATCCAACAGGCGGCTGTCGAGCCACCTCTGAAACAAAAAGACATCGCCAATATGCACAGTGGTTTAGTACGATTCTTAGTCGAGCAGATTAATCAAATCAGTGGTCTGAGTACGACAGAAGAGGAGATTCAGGAAATGACTGAATCTCCTCTGGTACGAGCTTTTTTCGTTCTAGCCAAGGAGTTTAATTGGACTCCGCAGCAGGTTAAGGAGATGACAGTGGGTCAAATTCTTGGTTATTTAGAATTGCTAAATCAGACAAAAAGTAACTCCTAAATTGAGATCAACATGAGTATTAGCCAATTTTTAACAACAGCAACTGGACCGTCAAAATTTTATTCAGACTTAAAGTTACGAACTAAATCGGTCAGGACATTATTAAATACTTTTGAGACGGTCAGCACGGTGAGTTCAGAAGTGCCTGTTAGCGTTCTGGGAAAAGAGCTTTATGCCTTGATGAGCGATCGCCTACAGCAGCAATTACTGTCTCTGGAGGAATCTGACGAGATAGTAGAGACTGTGCCTGATAATAGAGTAAGATTGACCACTGACTCTGATATCAATTTCGGTTCACCATCAAAGGATTTAGCTTCTCTACCTTGGGAAAAAGAGTCAAAAAGGCAATTTACTTCCCAGGAGCCTGATTTACAGAGGAGAAAGCAAGTTTTTCCTTTACCTTCTCCCCATCAAGTTGTTAAAGAATCCACCAGTCCAACTGTCCAGCACAATTCTATAGTTAGAAAATCTGAGGCAGTTCCTCCCATACAATTCCCCAACAAAATTATGGTTGAACCAGATTTATGGGCAGGACTAGGAGAGGGAAAAGTTATCCAATCAGAAAAGAAAACAGAGATAGCCATAGGTACTGACGATCGCTCTTCTTTTGCAGATCCAGGTAATCATCTCCCCAAGGTAAACAATAGAAAATCAGGGATTGAATCTCTTCTGGTCAAGAAACTTGATGATTACTGGCAGTTGAGCCAACAGGAGCGAGCTGAGCAGCCAAGGTCAAGTAACCTAATCAATGAAGATAAGGAGCATCCAAGTAAGGCTAGTCCTTCACTTTCATCGCCTCTCCAATCTCTATCACCTCCGTCTTGGTCAGATATGATTGGGCAAGAGGTGGCTCAGAAAGTTCGCTCTATAGCTTCTGGTCAAAGTGCTTCTAGTTCCGCCCAGACTATGCCTACCAATCTGCCTGAAAAGGTGGAAATTCAAAATGTGTTCAATATTGAAGTGAATCCCCCCTTGGATAGGGAAGCAGGTTCAATGACAAAGTTATCTGAAAAAATTGCCGACATCTTACATGAACAAGCGGTGCAACAGGGAATTGATATCACATGAAAATTAAACCAATGTTGGGGGGATTTGCCCTCGACAACATTGAATATATTGAATCTTCTGAAAGCAGGGCACTAGTCGAACATCGCGTGCCAGGTCTAGCGGGAAACTATTTCCAAGACATGGGCACCGTGCCAAATACCATTGTAATTATTGGTACTAAACACGGCGATGAGGCGCGGGATAGCTTTCTTGAAAGTATCCGAGAAATTTTCAACGCTGGTGAACCGACGACTTTTGTGGCTGACATCAACACCGCCAGTGATCTCACAGAGGTGGTCATCGAAGATTTGGAGGTGGCGGAAATTGGTGGCAGCCCTGATAGTTTTCGCTATCTGGTTAAGCTACGCCAATATATTGAGCCCCCAGAACCTCCATCGACGGGATTGCTCGACGTAGGTATTCTGGATGATGCTTTGAAACTAACGGACGTTCTGGATGTTCTGGATGCTTTGGATTCAATTCCCAATCTGGGTGATCCTACCCCACCATTAACTCAGGCGCTGGACAGTATTGAATCTATCACCAGTGGTTTAGAAACAACTGTTACGGAGGTCAGCAATCTTACTCAATCACTTCCTACACCCGAATCTCCAACAGATATTTTGGCTCCTGTGCTGGGGGATGAAGCTGCTGGGACTGGTGTTGCTGGAGTTTTAAAACTGTTGGAAGAGATAGACACCTCTAACCTATCTGTGTCCCTAACAGCCGATTTGGACGAGGGGTTCTCTGCCAGTATATCGGTAGACGCGGATGCGCTAACAGGGGAAGTAATGAATCGGTTACAGGAAGCTGTCGGTGACCTACCTGAAGATCCGGCACTCCTCATCGAACCCCTCGCAACAAAATTGGAGGAGATCCAGAATCTATCATCGGCCGACCTGTCCGAGCAGCTTTTGGGCGGACTGAATGGGTTGCAAAATATTGAAACATTGATTCCAGCCGATACGAGTGAGTTAGTGGCCGCAGCAGCGGAACGAATGTCCCAGCTTAAAGGAGAATTTATCTCGGGTGAGTTTGCTGAACTAAGGGATTGGAGCGAAAATGTTCGGGAGCTTTATGCCGAAATAGAACCTTTATTGACTAATGGTGCCGGAACTGTAGAAGAGCGACTGTTGTCCTATTTGCACGAGAAGATTTCAGACTTAGTTGAGGTTATATTGCCTGAGGGAAATCTGGCCTTAAACCTTGCAGCGCAAATGGATGGAGTCATTACTGCCGACCTGCTAGAACGGATTGATGGGATTAGGGTGGAATTAATTGAGCATCTCAATCTGGCTCGTGTTGAGTTTGAGGCTGGCAACTTTACGAACACAACTCATGTGGCGGCAGCGCAAGCAAGCTTTCAGCAATTGACCAGTTTGCTGGCTGAGATTGGGGCTAAGCTAAAACTAATTTTCGACCAAGATATTGATATCCAGACAAGGATAGCTGATGCCCTGAAGCAACAATTCGACAATTTTCTCAGTATTGAAATCATCGATCTGGGTAACATCAAGGATAAATTTTCTAATGCAATTGGGCGCATCGTAGAAATAATCGAGGGACTTGATTTAGAAGTGGTTAGAGAAACCATTGAAGGTGTTTTTGAGAAAATTAATGACACCATTGGACAGTTTGATTTGAGCCAAATAACGGCTAATTTGTCAGAGCTGCAGGGAAAGCTCCAGTCTGTATTAGATGGACTGGATGGGACATTGTTTGAAGTTATTGCTTCGATTCGCAATGTTTTTACCCAGATCAAAGATGGGCTACAGTCCGTGGCCTCAACCTTGGGCAGTTATGACGAGAACGGAGAATTTAAATTTAACGTTCAAGAACAAATTGAGAGCTTTCTCAATGGCGTTAAGGCAACGCTTCAGGACACTATTCAACCCTTGCTCAATCAGTTCAAAGGGACTGTGGGGCAGACACTAGAGCAGGTGCAAGGAAGTTTGAATGCAGTTAAGGGTGAAATCGAAACGGTTAAAGCTCAACTCGAAAGTGCTTTGCAGGGAATCAGTGGGCAACTGCAAAGTTTAGATGTCGCCGGGACAATGGAGGCTATTGGCCAAAAGTTAGAGGGAATGCTGGGTGAGTTGGGGACTGTTGATTTTGATGTGGTGGTAGATCCCGTCATTGCTCAGATTAACGAGATGCGAGACGCTTTGGCCAAGATCGATATTTCTGCTGCTAGTGAGTTGACGGTAGGGGCACTCAAAGTCTCTGTAGAGGTGGTGGTAAATGTTGACTTCTCAGCCCAAATTACGGGGACGCTTATGGCCAAATTTGATGAAATCTTACAAATTCCTCAGACAGCTTTAGGGGGAATTGAAGCCAGTATTGAAGGAGCATTAGAGCAATTAACTGCCTTGGAACCCAGTGTGCTGCTGACCCCGCTAGACAATTTGTTTGCGCCGATTACGACTCATCTAGAGGCCCTAGATCTTGAGGTTTTACTAAAACCTCTGGATGACTGGTATCTTCGTCTCCAAGAAGAACTCAATCGGCTATCACCAGCTGCCCTTTTAGAGCCTCTGATTGAGGTGCATGGTCAATTACAAGGTGCTTTTGAGGGAATTTCTCCAGCAGCACTGATTCAACCGTTGCAAGGGGCGATTGATGGGGTGAAAGCAGAGATTCAATCCCTTGATATTACTGATATTGCCACTGAGTTGGGAGGGGCAATTGACCAAGTGAAGGAATTATTGACTCAGATTTCACCCGAAGGATTACTCAATCCACTAGTCAATGCTTTCGATAAGATCATGGGCGCGCTAGATAGCTTCGATCCAACTGTTTTACTCCAACCCTTTGCGGATATTTTTGCTGCCCTAGCGACTCCCTTGGCGAACCTCACCGAGGAGCATGCCCAATCAATTTCCGAGGCATTTGCTGTTTTACGGGGGCTAATCGATGCCTTCAATCCTCGATTCATTTTCGAGACAGTACAGCAAAAAGCTTTGTTGGTGAACGACCTGCTGCAACAGCTTAATATTGGCGGAATAATTGCCTCCTTAAAGACTCCCTATGATGCCATGAATGCTTCGTTTGTCGCCCAAGGCGGACCTGCTAATGTTTCCCTGTCGGCTTCTGTTGAAGGCTTAAACCCATTACGCGATCCAGCAATTGGGGCTGCTGCCAGCGATTTTCAGCGCTTTCAGAGCCAGTTAAGTGCCTTAGCTCAGGCAGCTCCTCCGACGGAACTAGTCAGCCAATATGACGATGAAATCAAACCCAAACTAGAATCCTTAATTCCCATCTGGGTTAAAGAGAATATCTCGGCTGCCTCTATCAGACGGGCCTTTGAAGTGTCGAATCCTCTAAATATTACAGCTGAAGTCAACCAAGTTTATGAGGCAATTAAGCAGCAAATTGATAATTTTAATCCACGCATTATTCAGGAGAATATAGCAGCCTCCTTTGAGGTCTTAAGCGATTCAATCTTTGCGCTCGACCCAGCAGAAATTGTAGGTGAGGTTCAAGGGATCGTTGATTTGCTACTTGAGAGGCTAGATGTTTTTGATTTACAGTTAATTGCTGGTGAATTGGAAGGTGTTGTGGAGGAAATTGAAACTGTTATCGCGGGACTAGATCCGAAGCCGATTATTGAGCTACTGCAAGGGTTGGTGGATGAAGTGATGGGGTTGGTGGAGGCTTTGCAGCCTTCGGAGGTGTTAAGCGAACTCAATGTCCCTTTTCAGTCCGCGAAGGAGATTGTGTCAGAATTTAGCCCAGCAGGGTTTAAGGAACCGCTACAGGTCGTATTTGAAGATATTCAATCTGTGCTTGAGGAAATTGATATTGGGATAATTCTTCAACCTTTATCGGAGAGGTTGGAACAGTTACGGGATGAGTTGGATGGTGAACTAAAACGGACAGAGACAGCATTTAACGATATGCTGGCTACCATTCCAACTTGATTTGGAGGAAATAATAATGGCTATTAGCAAAACAATATATCGATGTAATTTATTTGGTTTCACTGATAAAGCCCCGCAAACCATTACATCAGAACTAAAAGTTTATGCTGATTTCGATCATGATGGACGAATTTCAAGAAAAACAACAGAGCAGGATCTAAAGCAAGAATTACCGGGTTTAATCACTTTACCTAACATTGATGCCGATGGGAAAGTGCTACCTCTCAATGTACAAAAACGTCCTCCTGTTACCCTTGACTATCTTCGAACTAAGAGCAGTAAAGACCAAGAGTTTTCCCAGCTTTTTGTTGAGGTAAATAATGCCTCAGCATCCAAACTTAATTTCACTTTGATTGGCCCCAATGCTGATCGATACAATATTTTTGATAGCAAATACAAAAAGCTTTCTAAAATTGATACTCAATTTGACTTCTCCGTTCCAGTAGTTGGAACGTATGAATTTATGATTGAGTCAAATAGCTTGCCCGGTACTCCCATTGCCTCTAGCGAAGGCGACGATCATATTGCCATAGTCGTTGTTTTGCTTGACGCTGAAGGTGTTGAACTTGCGACGGAACAAATAACCATTTCAACTGCACCTGTAATTTTTATTGATAACATGCAGCCTGCGGAACGTCTCTACATGTGTAATATTCCTGAGAAGGATATGATTGACCGCGGAAATTTTCCTTCAGTCAAGGAAGTCTCGGAGATCGTCAAGAAGATCAAGGGCGTTAATTTTGTTCTCATACCCGGCGACGTCAACAATCGTGATGCTTGGATTCAAGATCAGTTCCAACTAGGTTATTGCCAATCGGCATCAGGTAACATGCGGGTTATTGTACACATGCCGAGATTACGCTCAAATATTGTTCAATCAGAATTTCAATCCAATCTGGCAACCTTTGTTCCAGAACATTTTCCAAGTACAAATCTAGGGATTTTCCAGGATTTTTACGAGCGTGAAGTAGGTTCAGGTATAGATAAACAGGGCCATGTGCGGAAAATAACGTTCATGGAAAGCTATGAATTCTCACTCCTGTTTAATCGTGTAAAATATTTATGGAAATTAATTAAAATACTGAATTCAGCTCATCAAACGCAACAATCACAAGATAGTGGCCTTGAAACGCTTTTGATACGGCTGAATTTCATGCCATTTTACGAAAAAAGACTATGGCTTAAGACGGCTGTCAACATTGTAAAATTGCTGCTCACTCGGCGACAGCTCAATCCTGAACTTAAAGACAGCCAAAAAGAGCGACTAGCAAGAGAGGAGGAAAACCTGACTAGTCAATTTGCGTTAGTGGAAAAGACAGTTATTCTTGATTTAGAACAGAATCCTGGAAAATTGTCTGTTATTACTGAGACTCTCGGTGAACTTATTTTTACTAAAGAAGAAGCAAATAAGTTGGATGAAAAAATATCGAGTTTACACTCTTCCATAAATTATGGAGGGAACCTCGAAGTCTCTGGGCCTGTCAAAAATGCTCCGTTAGGGAAAGTTGTGCTTGGAACCCATAAATTTGTTGATCCTGATGTGCTCCATTTTCTCAAACGTCAGCAGGTTCAACCACTCGTAGATATTGATACCTCTTGGCTTCATGTTGCCCATGTCGATGAAGTAATGGCGTTTTTACCAGCTCCAAAATCAGCTAATCAATCATTCCTGATTGCCATTGCTTCTCCTCGATTAGCCATGAAGATTATTGATAAAGCCTGGGCTACTCATGTTGAGCAGGGTGGCAGTAAGGCGATCACCGTTGGTAATGACATTGATGCCTTACATGTTGCTATCCGAGATCTGACCACCGACGGGGGAGCCCCCCTAACCCGCATATTGCGTGGTCGATATTGGCTTCATCACAATCCTAAAGAGGTGTTCGAAGAACTCAAACCTCCTCAGATTTATTTAGATATGCTAGAACACTATCCGTTGCTTCCAAATGTTATAGCTTATCAACCAGAGCCAGGGCAGGATCGTTATTATGATGCTGCCCTGACAATCCGTGAATTCCGATATTTTGGAAGGTTTACCAATGATTGGATTGGTGACCATCAACAGTTGATCCTTCAGGAAAAATTGGTGCGAGAATTTCCGGGCATTCCCCAAATTCCAATTCCAGTTCTCTACGATGAAGTGTTGTGGAAAAAAAATTCAGATATGCCTGACTTTGAGAACCATCAGACCTCAGCATTTTTACCAAATGGCGTAAATATGCAAATCATTAACGATCATTTGTTGATCCCTAAACCCTTTGGACCGCGCGCAAAACCTGATGTAGCTGCTGAGATCCTGAAGGAAATCATGAATGAGAAATATCACGACAATCTTAACCCCAGTTACTTTACCAGAAAAAACTTAGACAAGGTATACCATTGGATAAAACGACCGTTGTTACCAGGGTCAGATTACTCTGATCTTAATCGCATCACGGAACAATTTAAAGATGGGTTTCCAGAACTGGAAGTAGATGAGATCAAGACATTAATTCATGAAGTAAATCACACCCACTTTAAGGATGAGCGAAATCCTTCAGATGATGGGTTCAATTTGACGGAAGGCTGGCATATGCTGCACATCCCAGAATTGACGGTTGATTTATTTGAAGCTTATATTCAGGTCCGGCTCGAAGCACTTGGTCTAACTGTACATTTTGTTGATTCCTGGTACTATCATATTCGTTTAGGTGAAATTCACTGCGGAACTAATGCTTTAAGGCAGATGCCTGAGACTTCAGTAAAATGGTGGACTATTTCTTAAATCTAGTGTAAATATATCCGATTTTGTATATATGATTTTTAGCGCACATTATCGACTCAAGATAGGAGTCTGGCAGGTTGATTCGGTGGATGATCCCCACACCGAATTTATCTCCCTTGAAACACGCTTGTCACTGAATGTGCCAAGCGGAACATGCTACATTTCAGTCTTTGCACCACCAGCACCACAACCTGGATTACTGGAGCAAGCTGTGGGAGCAGCTGCGAGCGCACTCGGTTTTGGTGAAGAGGAAGCGGAGACGTTTTCGATAAAAATCCGTGGGAACGATATTAACCCCGGTGACCCGATCACCATCGAGTTGACTTCAGGGGATGCTTCAGACAAAGTCATAACAGCCAAAGTTGAGTGTATAAACTCATCATTCGGACAGACTAAGATTACCGGTAGAACGGAAATGCAAAAATTAGCCACTACCCGATTCAACCAGGTCTACGAGAATCAAAGCCTAAAGCAAATTGTCAGCGACCTCGCTAGTCAAGTAGGCATAAGTACTGGTCAAATTGAAACGGGAAATACTTATCCATACTTAGTGGTTCATGAATCCAAAAACCTCCTGAAGCACATTCAGGAATTAGCCATGCGAGAGGGAATGGATCTGTACTTCGATACCGACAACAAATTAACCCTCAAGAAGTTCAACAAATCCAGCGCTGACCATACCTTTTACTACGGCATCGACATTCTCGACCTGTACCTGTTCAACCATCAACCTACCAGTGAACAAATTCGAGTTTATGGCGAAAGTCCAGCGAGCAATCAAGGAACCGATACCTGGCACTGGTTAACCAAAGACCTCCAGCCCTTTCAGGGAGAAGTAGGAGAAGGAGGTCAAACCCTCAGCTTGCAGGATGGAACAATCAGAACTAAGGACGCTGCCGATCGCTTCGCCATCGCCAAGCTGGGGGCAATGAAAGATCAATCCACTAGAGGGAAACTAAAAATTCTCGGCAATCCAACGGTAAAATTAGGAGATGCCATAGAAATTAAGAGCGCGCCTAAACCAGAATTAAATGGACTATTCAAAGTCACCTCTGTACGCCATATTTTCAACAAACGGGATGGCTATCTAACTTTTATTGATTTTACAGGTCAAGGTGGCGCAGAAGCAGCAGGTGACCTTCTTGGTCAATTAGGAGGAGCATTAGGACTATGAGCTACGACGCAGTCAGTTTAATCCAAGCGATCGTCCGCGACCAACTGCGGTCTTTCAAGACCGCCGATTTGGGTGTTGTCACCCAGGTTTACTCTCACGAAAGCAGCTCGGATAAAAATAATTACGAGTGCGACGTACGACTGCGAGATTCGGGACTGGAACTGAAGCGAGTGCCAGTTGCTACCTCCAGAATTGGTGCAGTAGCTATTCCCAACCCAGATGACTTGGTTCTGGTACAGTTTCTCCACGGTGACATTCATGCAGCGGTGATTACAGGAAGACTTTATAACGATCAAGACCGAGCTCCTGAAGCCAAACCACAAGAATGCGTTTATATTTCCCCTGATCCTTCACAGAAAGATATTCGCCGCCTCTATTTAGAATTTCCTAATGGGAATAAGCTACTTCTAAATGATGACAAGTTAGAGATTGAAATGGGCAAAACCAAGCTGACTGTTAATAATAATGGCGATATTGCCATCAATTCCAATGCAAAAGTGACCATTGATACTAAAGGGGATGCCTCAGTAAAGGTCAATGGTAATCTGGAACTGAACGCCACTGGGGATGTCAACCTTGAAGGGACTAATGTCTCTGTAAAAGGCAAAGCCAACGCTACCCTCGAAGGCAGTGCAGCAACAACTGTCAAGGGAACGAGCGTGAAAGTTGCTGGAAAAATAGATTTTTCTGCTGTTTAAAACAAAAAAAGGAAGTAAAAAAATGCCTGGTCCACCTGTAACTATAGGTTGTGCTGTTGTCCTCTCTCCCGGAGCAGCTGGAGTACCCGACAGTGGTACTATTACCATTATTCCCCCTGGAGGAGCAACGGTTAACGGGATGCCTCTGGCTATGATTGGTTCTATCTGTACGATGGTCAATTCTCTGACGGGAGCCCCCTATCCCCTGCCCATCGGCCCCCTATCCCCCAGCCAAGTGACGATTAACGGGCAGCCACTGGTGCGCCTGAGCGATACCATTCCTTCCGGCCCAGGTATCTTGACAATTTTAGGACCGCCTGCAGCACCTTTTATTAACGACATGACCGCGTAATCACATTTTGGATTTTAGATTTTGGATTTTAGATTGAGAAAGCATAACTTTTGGATTGATGATGACAGATGCCAACTTTTTAGGACAGGATTTAGATTTGGGCTTTATCGCCGACGAAGAAGGCCGAGTCTTTGCTGGTCCTTATTCCCAAGTTGACCTACAGGCAAAGCGCCGCGAAGATGTCAGCCCTCGCTCTCTCGACTTGGGCACCGTCACAGGCAAGGCTAATCTGGTGCAGAGCCTGATCCTGCGGCTCAAGACAGAGAAAGGAGAATTAGCTCCCTTAGGACATCCGAACTACGGTTCCAGGCACTATCAACTCATTGGCGAACCGAATACCGAAACCAATCGTAACCTGATTAAGCTCTATAGCCTAGAGTGCTTGAAGCAGGAGCCACGACTCCAAGAAATCATTAAGATTGATGTCAAATCCGGTTCCGGGCGGGAAAATCGAGATAAGGTCGATATAGAGATCGCCCTCAAAATTAAAGGCTTTCCAGATCCTCTGAGTTTAGTCATACCCTTTTCCTTTGAAGGTTCCCTACCATGACTTTTGTCGCTCAACCCTACGAACAATTTGTCGATGACCTACTCACCGCTTTTACTGGTGGCGTAATTCGAGAAGAACAACAGTTCCTCGGCAGTGAAGAATCCTACAGCTTGGCTTCTGCCAATGCCATTCCCTTCACTCTCAAAGTCTTTGGACAGCGCAACGAGACCTTTGTTCTCTTTGAGCAGGGCATCGACTACAACTACGATTCCGAACAAGCAGCGATCGCCTGGAAGCCAGATGGTAGACTGCCCGATGACCGCAGCTTCTTCTACGTCAACTACTATCCCCAAGAGGGAACAAGAAGACTCAGCGATCGCAATCCCGGCAGCGTAACTACCACGTTGGCTGAGGCTTTGGCTCGGGAATTTGCCGTCCTGCACAAGCAGATGGAAGCGATCTACCGCTCAGCCTTTGTGGATTTAGCCACAGGAGCATCCTTGGAACACGTAGCTGCCTTGCTATCTCTGACCCGCAAAGATGCCAAATTTGCCAGCGGAGAGGTGCTCTTCAAGCGGAATACCCCAGCACCAGGAGACATCACCATTCCGTCAGGTACCCTAGTTTCTACTGCTCAAGGGCAGAATTTCGAGAGTACTGATAAACGGACGCTGCGAAAAGGACAGCTCGCAGTAGTTGTTCCCATTCGAGCCCAAGTAGAAGGTCCTGCTGGTAAAGTAGAAGCTGGCGCTATCACCAATATCAATCGTCCTATTTTTGGCATCGAGTCCGTCATTAACGACGAGGCTACTTTTTTTGCTACTGCTAAGGAGACAGATGAGGAGTTGCGACGGCGGCTCAAAGGAACCCTGGAGAGAGCGGGAAAAGCGACTTTAGATGCCATTAAGTACGGTCTAATTGAAGACATCTCGGAAATTACCGAAGGTAACATTCAAGTTGCTGAACGGGCAGAAGTCCCGGGCTTCGTCGAGGTCAAGTTAGGATTGGATTCAACAGGAGATACTGATTTAGTAAGGCGCATCGAGGAATCTATTTTTAAAGCTAGACCTGCCGGTATTCGGGTCTCCCATAATCTGCCCACTCGAACTAAATCAGAAAGTGCCCAGCGCGCTGAAGCCAAGTCAGGGATAATTCCTCAAGAAGCAGTCGTTACCGCTTTTGAAGCAAAAGAAAAGTCACCAACTGCTATCCACCTGCTGACTGAGATTCTTGAAGCAATGCCAGAAGGGCTTCTGCCCTTAAGAGTAGAGGTTCTCGTGCAGTTGATCGAACAAAATCTTTCCGTAGCCCAAAAGGAAAATATTGAAGACCAGATTCGGACTGAGGTAGTTGAATATATAGAAAAGCTGCCGATGGGAGCAGACTTAATCTATAACAAACTTTTAGGTCGTATTGTTCAATCCGAGAAAATCTTAGATGCTGTCTTGATGATAGGTGTAGCCGTTGAATTCTCTGGAGCAAATCCTGAATTCTATCAATCCAATCTGTCTACAGACGGGCGCAAAGCGAAAATTGATATATACAATGTCTTTGTTGGGCTCATGGAAGAATCGGTATTTATCGATATTCTAGTGCAGTTGGAAGTCAAAAATCTAGCCGAGGGAAGGGTTGAACTCACCCAAGCAGTTCGTAAAGCCGTAGAGGATGCTATTAACCGCACTTTGATAGACTCTCAAGACAAAATGACCCAAACCGATATTAGATCGGCAATTAGTACTGGTATTGAAGCCGTTGAGCCAAGACTCCAGCTTATTGCTGGCAACGCTGTAGTGATCAATGCCCAATATGAGGAAACTGGACGGCTGCTGAATAATACAGATGAAGTCGCTTTGGAGGAGCAGCACGTTCCTCAATTGCGACAGCTAAATATAGAAATACCCGGAGTTCTCGATGGCTAAGTCAGATCGCATTCTCAGCTTTTTCCCCGCTTTTTATAGAGCCACGGAGCGAACTAAGTTGCTCTATGAGGTGGTACGCCAACTGGCGCAGCCTTTAGAGGAAGCTGATACTCACCTGTTCCGAATTCAGCGCTCACATAGATTGAGGGTAGCTCAACAGGCGGAAGATATTATCCGACTGGCAGCAGTTTTGAATCTCACGGCTTTCCATTTTGAAGATATTTTGGCTGATGAGGCTCTGGATTACAGTAGAAAGCTAGCTTTAATGCGGGAACGGCTGCAGCGTATTGCCAAAGTTCATCTGCAAGGGCTAGGAACACCTTGGGCTGTCCTAGAAAGCACAGCTATCTTTCTGAATGGCATCATTGTACCTGAGAGTCGAGGCGACCCTCTCATCAAGCATATTGATAACAAATCTTTTTCTCATCGTGCTACTATTGAATTTAACCATCTACCGGCTAAGCCTCTGGCTCAGGTTTACTTACACGAAAATCCCTTTCGTCGCCAGAAAATGGAGCCAGTAGAGCGGTGGTCGATGAACTCTTGGGCGATTGAAAATCAGAATATTGAAGATCTTACTCCGGTTAAATTTGCCATCCAAGGAATCGGCGATCGCACTATTTTGCCCAGCATCTTCTGCCCAGATACAGAAGAAGGTATCCTGTTTTACGGTATGGTTCCCCAGGGCAAAATTTTAGTGGTTGATCAAGCCAATGGTGCAACCATTGACGGGAAATCTGTTGATGAATGGCTCATTTATTTTCAAGGCGGTATCTTTAACTGGAGTAAATTCAACAGTGGCAGGCTAGTTACTCAAAAAGTTATGGCCTCTTCCCCATTTGATGGTAATTTAGAAACTAAGACATCCCGTCCCTATGGGAAGAAGAAAAATGTTCCTAAAGCCCCCAAGGGGCGATCGCAATGGTACTTCAAAGTAGCTGAAGGAGTCTATGATGGCAGTGGTTTCGATTACTCAGTGTATGCAACGCCTTCTGACCCCATTGGTATCTACGATGGCGATTTCAATTTTGATCAGTGTGTTTTCGATTTTCCTGCCAGCAGCTTAGTTGGTATGGCTTGGGACGAGCGGATTCCCTGTTCCTTCAAGATTTTATTGCCAACGAACTTGTCCTCAACTCTCCATAGTGAAGCGACCAAGTCTACATCTGGGTCAGTTGAACAGAGCCAAAATGCAGGAAAGGTTGTGAATTATGTAGGACGCATTAGCAGTATTTTGCCCCGCTTCAAAGCCTCTGGAGTTCGGGCTTTTGTGGACACCGCCGGGGACTCCTGGATTCTGGGGACTAGCGTTATCCGTAGTTCAACGGCTATTGACGGCGAAGGAATAGAGTTTCATACCACCCGCTTACAAAATCAAAAGGGAGATATATTTGTCCCCTTAGATACAATGTCTTAATCAAAACTCAATTGTAGAGGTAATCCAAATGGCTGACCAAAAACCAAAAGACTCAGATAAGTTTTCCCAAAAGATAACAGGGGCGAGAATCTCATCCATCAGGGCGCCAACTCTAGAGCAAAGTTTTACTGTTCGAGGCATTTCGCCAAGTTCGGCGTCCATCCCAGGTGCTCCTGTTAGCAATCCCTTTAACGATTTGTCCTTTCCGTCACCTGGCGATCGCATTAAGGCGGATGACTTCAAAAAGCTCTCCCAAAGTTTGCAAGTTATTTACGATACCTATGCGCTATCGGGGACTCTCTTTGGCCGTAATTTCGGGGAAGTCAAGCTGGTGCTAGCGTCTCAGCAATATGAGATTCAGAGGGCTATGAGCGTCTTTGGCACTGAAATTGACAACCTAGCGGATGCCGCCTTGGACAATCGCAAAGTCATTCAAGTTGTACCAGCAGTCCTAGGAGAGAGAGAAGTTATGGTAGTGCTAACTGAAGCTGTCGAAACTCGACGTTTCGCACCGAATTTAATAGGACTAACCTATCAGGAAGCTTCAGAAAAAATTCGCGCATTGCTTGGGGATATCCCCTCTGCTGGTGTCCAGCTCAATGCCCCTCAACTGATAGGTCTCTCCCTAGAAGAAGCTCAAGACTCACTCAACCAGTAAACACATAAAGGAGTAGTTTTATGATTAATCAACACTTGCATCTTTTCCAGCTCAAGGAAGTGCCGAGACTAGATTCTAGATTTCAGGTTGACAGGAAACTTTTGAGCCAGAGACCCCCTAAACCACCACCCCCACGGGATGATAGTAAACCTTTGATCCAGGGAACCCCTAAGCCACCACCACCACCAGGAGGTGACAGTAAACCCGACTTTTCTCCATTCGTCATTTCCCCGTTTGTATTATCAGCAGGTGTTTTGCCAAAAACAACGACCCAGTTGGCTCGCAGTGCAATTAGCCAATTGGAGAATGCCAGCCCAGCGGTACTTAGAGAAGCCATTAATACCGTCAAGAATAAAAACGTTGCCGCGAATCGACTGATAAACCATCTCGAACGCAAGACCTTCATTGGAGAAGTGCTAAATGAACTAGCTAAGAATTGGTCAAATGAAACCAAAGAAGATTTTGTTGGAGCCTTTAATATGGCTGCCGATAAATTAGAGGTAATGGACAATATCGTTTCCATTGCCATCTTGAACGACCCTGATCTCGAAGAGGAATTACGAGCAGAAAATACCCCAGAAACCACCGAAGGAGACCTGCAGGAAAATCGTCGTATCGTCTGGCAGAAGCCATCTCCAGGAGAGCGTTTAGAACCTCCCTACTTAATATTGGTGGCAGTAGAGTATCAAGATGTCGCCCAAGCTGAAGAAGTTGTCCAAGCTATCTTAGGAGAACTGGTTGACTATCAAGGTTATAAAGTTCCCAAGGCGATCGCGCCAAAGTTACGAGAGTTCAAGTTTTAAGCAACACAGAGGGGGATAAATTAGCTCAACTATGAAGAGATTCAAACCACCAGAGCAATTAAATATCTCGTTAAAGGGGGCGCGAGGACTCGTATATCTAGAAAATGCCTATGCCTTACGACCTGAGCTCGTAGAAGTGGTAAGTCAACTTGTAGAAGAGAGTCCGTCTGGGGTTGAACTCAAAGCTGGGCAAGAAACGGAAGTTGTAGTATCTGTTCCCTTGTCAATGTTACCAGCTAATGCCAATATTAAAATGGTTACAGCAACGCTCAAAGTGTCTGAATTGCCACAAAAATCAACTGCTGGAGGGGAAAAAACTACAGTGTTACCAGCTAATGCCAATATTAAAATGGCTACAGCAACGCTCAAAGTGTCTGAATTGCCACAAAAATCAACTGCTGGAGGGGAAAAAACTACAGTAGGCATAGCCAAAGGAGAGGAAACGGAGGAAACCTATAACCTACGGGTAGAAATGCCAAATCTTCCCCGAAATGTAGAGATAAAACTGGCTCAGGGAGAGGTTTTCTGGACTAATGGGGGAACCCTCAGCCAAGACAGTTACCTTCTGTCCAATTTTGCCGAACAGTTAAACGCCTACCTCGATCGGGTACAACCCACCAGTGATTCTATTCCGATTCAGTTTCTGGTTAAATCAGACACCCCTGGCAAAGTTGAAATAATCCTTAACGAGAATGAACTGGATTACTCTTTACTGCAAACTCAAATCTGGGACAATTCCCTAGACAATAGTATCCGAGTAGACCGGAATCTACAACTAGATTTTGCCACTCTTGAAAGAATTCCTCTCCAGCCAATCTCAGCTCAAGGCAACCAAAAATTTTCCCTAGACCAAATAAGTCTGAATATCGGCGGAGAACTGGGACAGGAAAGACTACTCGGCAGCGTTGATGTCCATAATGGCAGAGAGTTTGCCACCATCACCAATGACTACTCACTGGCTCAAAGCTTTGAATTAGAGGTACCGATAAAGGTTACTGGCATCACTGCCTACTTCAAGGCTAGCTCAGAAGCCGAATTGTATGTGGAAATTCAGCACAATCTCAACGGATTCCCCTCAGTGGAACCGCCTTTGACCAAGTCCCATCTTGCCATTGCCCCGGTTGAAGACCCTGGGAGTAAACGCTTCACCTCTGCTAGCTTTGAGACTCCGGTTGACTTGGAAGCCAAGAAACTATACTGGGTGGTCATTAAAGGGATTCGAGGTCAGGCCCAACTTGGTCTTCAAGACCAAAAAGGCGGATATCTCCGACAATTTCTTATTAATCGGGGAGGACGACTATGGAAAAACCTCAGCCGTCAATCTAATTCGGCAATTTCCGCCTTGGTCAGATTGATCTACCTTCCCGAAATTGACAATCAAACAGCCGCTATTGAGATTGGCATTGAGGATGTACAAAGCCTGCAACAGCTTGACCCTGAACCTGAAGCCCAAACCTTGTCTATTGATGTCAAGAACACGGGAATTCAACAGGCGGTCATTGTGATTAAATCTCATGCCCGAGGTAGCTTGAGCATTGCCAACGTGATTCAGGAATACAAACCAGTGTAGGACGGGGTCCATTCTTCTATAGACTGAAGTGTGGGAACTTTTCCTCTATACGAGAAGAGCGATTTAACTATGAAACCAGGACATATTAGGGTTTTCGACGGCCTGCGGATTACAACTGAACACGTGAACCACTTGCAAGGTTCATTGCACTCGGCTGTCGAGGACATTCGGGAAATCTTTGGGCTTGGAAAAGTTTACTATGGATTTGAGGTAATTGCTGAAGGTGAAAGGGCTATTACCATTAATCCAGGACTGGCGTTTGATTTTCAAAAGAATCGGATTGTCTGCGATGAACCAAAAACCGTGGAAGTGGCCTTTGAGGAAGGGGAAGACACGAAATACGTCTGTCTGAAATATGAACAGATTGAGGATGGTCAGATTGAAGGACAGTTTACTCTAATCTGGGATAGCTGCTCAGTGGTATTACAAACCACTCTACCCAAAGTAGAAGAAAACCTTGTCCCGATCGCCAAATTAGTTAAATCAGCAGCTCAAGAGAATGGAACCTTTGAAGTTATCAGTCTGATTCTGCCAGAGCCGAGTGAGGAAACAGAGAAAACAGAAGAAGAAGTTGCACAAGACTCAGAAAGCGGTGAGACTTCTACAAAGCCAGGGAGTTTTCCAGAAGCGGAAGGAACTGGCAAGCTGGCGGAAGAAAGCAGAATGAGTGCAGAAGTAGCTGAGGAGACTTCAACAGCAGCAGAAGGTGAGGCAGAATCTCCTCTAGAGCCAGAAGCTCCGGCATCCCACCCCAAGGCGTGGAGGCTGGGAATTCAACAGGGCGTTTTACGTTTGGCTTCAGAGACTGAGAGAGGAGAGGAGCTACGCTCGATACTTTGGGAACCGCTCATCCAGAAATTGGGCAGCGCAAACGGTTCTCATGGTGGGGAGTTGCTCTTTACCCTAGTAGAGAAAGAAGTGAGTTGTGATTTTTTCGTCTCCAGCCTTACCTGTCAAACGATTATTCATAGTACTTTGGGCATGGTTTCAGGAAGCGCTACGCTAGAATTGCCCTCCCCTGAAGCAGAACCACTCTCAGACAACCATCTGGACTTCCAAGTCACAGCCCAAGGGGAAGTCTCTTTTCCCGAGAACCAGATCTCACAATTTGGTGTCTCCACAATTCAGTACTATCCTTCTTCACTACAGGAAGGGACACCGTGGTGGACTTCCGAATTAACCGAAAGCGGCATCGCTCATCTTCCTCTAAGGGCTTCGGTCAAGATTTTTGAAGGAGAGACTCCTAGGACTTCTGATGAGCTTCTTCAACATCTACAATTGCTCATTAGAGTAGACCAAACAAACAATCAAAGTTTTAAAATAATCTGCCATTTATTGTGGCAAGGAGGAATTAACGAGCAAATTATCCAGAAAATTGACAGCGAAAAACCTAGCTTAGTCTGGGAAGCTCTCGTAGCCTGGAAAGCGATCGGAGAGTCACAGACATAAGCTCAAGTAAATCTGAGGAGAGTGTAGCATAATCAAACTCTCCTGAATCAATATTTAACCTTAATATTATAGGAGTATTAGACTCATTATTGGAGATGTCTAATAACGAAAACACTACTCAATTATTTCAAACCAGTCCTGAGACAAGCACTGCAAGCGCATTGAGCGAGAACGAAGAGACTGACCGACAGTCCCCAAATTTTCTCTGCCAACTATTCAAGATAGCTTCTTCAGTTTTTAGACTGTGTTCGATTAGCGGACGAGTTCTTGATAAGGGGGGAAAAGGAGTGCCAGGGGCACAGATAATAGCGGCAGATATTCGGAATCAATATTGGGTCTTTGGACCAACAATTACTAATTCTGATGGTTACTACATTCTTGCGAGGATTCCAGCCGGAATTTACATGGTGCACATTATAAACCTGTCGGGCTATCGACAGGTTTCTGAAGTGGTCGTCTTGGACGGAGAACAAAAAAAAGGAATTAACTTTGTGGAGGAACATAATATGTCTAACAACCAAAATAACGGTCAAGGGAGAATCAGCGGCCGGGTTACTGATAAAAACGAAAACGGGGTTAATGGCATTCAAATGGATGTAGTAGATACAAACGGAAATACCAAAAGTGCAAACACGACAGATAACGAAGCAGGTCAGCCTGGCTACTACACTATCTCCGAGCTCTCAGAAGGAGACTATACAGTGAAAGTTTCTAGTGTACCAGTAGGCTCTGACCTTAGTTTGGAAATGTATCATCCCGCTTATTTATCCGTTGCCAGTGGCTCCACAGTTACAGGGATTGACTTTTCTGCCGATGTCGTCGTTGACTTCCTCAATCGGCTCGATGATGCTCGAAATAGCATTGAGGCTCCCATCAGCATTGAGGAAGCAAACCAAGCAGTTAGCTTGTTCTCTGTAGTGACGATTATGCTAGCTGGACTGAGCCGTCGTCGGGTCGGTGCAGAGGAGAAAATCGATATGCTAGGTGTGCTTCACTTGTATTACGGCCTGCAGGAAGACTCGCTCCGTAACAGACTGACTTTTGGGAATCCCACCAGGCTATGGAGCGATCTGGAAAAAGAACTAAAGGACTTGGCCAAAGAGCTCGAACAACTTCAATCTGACCTAGACTTCTTGAATCTAGAAGCTATGAGACTATTCCTCTTAGGTTTCAGCAACAACGTCCTCGGCAATGTACAGTTTCCTGTCCTGTTTAAGCGATATGTCGAAATAGGCAGCGATCCCCTGCTTTCCTTTGACATCAAAAAGGCTGACGAACCTAATTCTTTCGTCGACAAGGCGAAAATAGCTCAGGCCGATGACTTACTTAAAGAACTCAAGAACGTAATATTACAAGTCGTCAGATCACTAAGCAAATATGGAACAGCAGCGACTAAGCGAGTCAACGAGGATTGGGCCAAATTTGAAGGACGGGCACTGGAAGTTTTGCACAAAGTCGCACAAGAAAGGGTAACACCTGATAAGGACGAGGAGAACATCTGGTCTGTGCTGGCAGATCTGATCAACAAGAATCGGGAAACTGAGATTGCTCCTTATGTAGTTCTGGCTCGACACGGAGGGAAGCTATTGAAATATGCGATGGAAATATATACAGAAGAGTTTGACCAGAATCAGTTAGATAATTTTAGCCGAGATCATCTTAGAGACTTGTTTCAGAATGCTCAGGATTCAAAGGGCTTTTGGACGGAGCGAATCAGATCAGAGGCAGCTGTCATCAAGAGATATCCATTAGCTAATTGGGGATAGATAGGAGTGTGCTCAAAAGTAGTTGGTAACGGAACTTTACCCGTATAAATCTACTATAGCACCCCCTGACTTCTGACAATTATCCATAATCACTTTTTAATAATCAAAAAACAAGACCATCCCCTAAATCCCGGTCAACTCTACTCGTGTACTATGTCCCACAATTTGGGTAATTAGGGGCGAAAACATCAATTGGCGGGCCTAAATGTCACTGACAATTTCTGCCACATTTCCTTGTGAGTCTAGACGATTGTCGTCATAAATGAACAGTGTGTTGGCGTCTTTGTGGCGGGAAAATTTCTGGGTGTCACGGATGCTCATGCCTTTGTTGAGTGCGTGGGTGATGGATGAGTGGCGGACGCGGTGGGGTGACATGATTTTGTCAATGCCTGCACGTTCTGCGTAACCACGAACTATCCTATATATGGCTTTGGGTGTGAGTCTTTCTCCTCTGTCTTTGTAGGAGATACGGATAAATAATGGCTGTTCTTTGTTCCCGCCTCTTAATTGTTGGTAGTTGGCGATCGCCTCAGCGCTTTTTTGGGGTAGGGTTAATTTTTCTTGGTCTTGTCTACCTTTGCCTATTATTAATAGGGAGCGATCGCGACAGTTGACATCTCCTACGTTAATGTTGGAGATTTCTGAACGTCTCAATGCTAAGTCCCATAAGAGTCTGAGAATTGCATAGTCTCGGAGTCCTGAGAAGGTTTCTTTGTCTGGTAGGGCTAATATTTTTTTATATTCTGTGCCGGGAATGCCTGTTGTGTCACGATATGTTGTTACTTTGTCACTTTTAATTCCTGCTAAAGTTAGAGTTGATATTCCCATTTGTACAGCAAAATTAACGAGGGATTTTATAGCAGCAATTTTTCGATTTACAGTGTTGACTTTGAGTCCTTTGTCGTAGAGAAATTGTCTGTATGCTAATACTGCTGTGGTGGCTTCTAGTTGTGATAATTGTAGAAATTCTTTGGGGTCGTATCCTAAGAATTTGCTAAATTCTTGGAAGTCTCGGCTGTATTCTTTGCGGGTTTTGGGAGATTTTTTAGAGGCTAATACAGCAGCAATTATATCTGGTTGTGGGTGGAGTTTGTCTAGCATTTTAAGTATGTATATGTATTCGTTAATGGATAATGAATAATGGATAATTACTTCTTTAACAATTGAGCCTGAAAATAGATAATGGATAATTATTTCTGTTTTTGGCTGCCAGAGCCGACATGAAACGCTGCGAAACGCTCCACCGAAATTACCATCAGTCTAGTGTATCATAAATAATACCAGAATAATACTAGAATAATACCAGTTCAGGAAAATATATAAAATGAAATTTATCAGCCCCAAAACCGACTTTGCCTTTAAAAAAATATTTGGTTCGATTCACAGTCAAAACATCCTAATTAGCTTTCTCAATGCTATAGTTTATAATAATCAAAATATTATTCAATCCCTAGAAATAATTAATCCTTATAATCCTGGAGTTACTAACACTACTAAAGAGACTTATTTAGATGTAAAAGCCGTTTTAGATAATGGTTCTACAGTCATTATTGAGATGCAAGTTTTGAATGTAGAAGATTTTGAAAAACGAGTAATTTATAACTTAGCCAAAGCTTATGGAAATCAGTTAGATGTAGGACAAGGTTATAGAATGTTGAAACCTTTTGTGGGTTTAACAATTACTGATTTTGTTTTATTTGAGAACTGTGAAGAAATTATTACTAAGTTTAGGTTTAAAGAAGAGAAAAAATTGTTTAATTATCGAGATGAATTAACATTAATGTTTCTCGAATTACCCAAATTTAAAAAAGAATTATCAGACTTAGAAACCCTGAGTGATAAATGGATATATTTTATTAAATCAGCACCTTCTTTAGAAGTAATACCCTCTCCATTGGGAGAAGTATCAGAAATAGAAGCAGCATTAAATATAGCGAATCGGGCGAACTTAAATAATGAAGAATTAGAGGAAATACAGAAAGAGGAAATATTGATTGAAGATAGGAAAGGAGAAATTTCTCTAGCGAGAAGGGAAGGAATCGAAATTGGCATAGTGAAACAGATTTTACGTCAAATTCGACGAAAGTTTGGAGAAATAGCTCCAGAAGTTCAAACTAAAATAGAGCAGTTATCTCTGGAAAAATTAGATATTTTAGGTGATGAAATTTTTGATTTAGCAACTATAGTAGATTTGGAAAACTGGTTAAATCAACAACTAAAATAG
>JAAUXZ010095287.1_pt1 | contig 28242 bp, 31 predicted proteins | sample 7278131 | NCBI WGS metagenome assembly JAAUXZ01 (sample SAMN14350119, study PRJNA611818) | marine sediment metagenome | isolation source: surface marine sediment (3m) | place: French Polynesia: Moorea | collected 2018-08 | reverse complement strand
GATCATATCCAGACGATCTGCGATCGTATATTTTTCCATAATTCATCATAGTAGATCACTGCTTATCCTCAGCCTCACGGAGAGATTAAACCATTAAATAAATTATTTTACCCCTCCTGTAAAAAAGTAGTCTCAGTGGATTTAAACCATGGCCCAAGCAGGATAGATTACATCTTCAACCCCTCTGGGCGGTATACTCATGTTTCGATCTCTTAAGATAATCAGCGCAAGCTTAAGGCTGTTATGATGGTTTTTATTACCGGCTTCAGTATATCCCTGTCGTTAATTTTAGCGATTGGTGCTCAGAATGCGTTTGTACTCAGGCAAGGTTTAAAAGGGCAGTATGTTTTTAGTATTGCCCTGCTTTGTGCCTTGTCTGACGCTTTGCTCATTACCCTTGGGATTGTGGGATTTGAATTGTTACTTCGAACCTTGAGCTCGCTTGAGTTGATAGCACGTTTTACCGGAGCCATTTTCCTAATTGTTTATGGGGCATTCAGTTTTTATGCAGTTTTTTTTAAGCACCATCAATTGGATGCTGCAGATGACCATCATCTGAGTTATCGACAGGCTTTACTGGTTTGTCTGGCATTTACCTGGTTAAATCCCCATGTTTATCTGGATACCTTGGTCTTGATTGGTTCTATCTCGAGCCAGTATCCCGGCGAAAAGTTCGCGTTTGGGATGGGTGCTGTGAGCGCCTCATTTGTGTTTTTCTTTTTACTTGGCTACGGTGCTGCGATTCTAAGGCCAATCTTTAAACGCCCCCTTTCATGGAAGATTCTGGATGCCCTGATCGGTATTATTATGTGGACGATAGCTTATCAGCTCATTTTAGGGGCCTGAGTCCTGTCAGTGTGCTTATAATGGATTCCGTTTCCAGCGAGTCCAGTGTTTTTTCCAGGGCAGGTACTTCCCGTATTCATAGATCGTCAATCCAGTCAGAATACATAGTGTTCCAACCCATACGCGCTGACTAATGATCTCATTATTTAACCAGTGACCGAGTAATAAAGCAGAAACAGGGGTGATCAGTGTGATCAAGGCTACGCGTTCAGCATGCAAATGTTTTAAACAATAAAAATACAAAGGAAAACCGACAGCAGACCCCATAACCCCGAGGTAAATGATGGCTGACAGTGTCTGCAATGGGATGACTTCAGGTAGTCCAACGTAAAGACTATTAAGGCAAAATAAAGGCGTTGCAATTACCAGGCTGCCTGTGGTCACCGTGGTCGCTGAAATAGCGGGTTTAAGTTTCTTGATCATGACTGAACTGAAAGAATGGACTAGTGATGCCCAACAAACCGCGATTACTCCCATCCAGGCTGAATGATTAAATTCGAAGCTTTCCGCAAAAATCACTATCAATCCAATCAATCCCAGCAACATACCCAAGGTTTTACCACTGGTAAAAGAGTCTTCACCTAAAATAAAGCTGGCAAACAAGCTGGTAAAAAAAGGGGTCAGTCCGAAAAGGACTGAAATCCAGCCAGATGGCATCCATTGAGCAGACCAGTAAACGCTAGACATGGCGAGAAAAAGAGGAATGCCACCCGCCATATAGATTCTTAAGTGATGCTTATCCCAAGGTAAGGATAAGCGCCAAAATCGCGTTATTACGAGTAATAAGCCCAGGCCTAATACCATTCGTAATGCCACACCAAAAGCATACCCGACACCCGCACCACTCCACTGAATCGCGAGTGGTGTGGTGCTCCAAATAACGATCACAGCCAGGTAAGCAGAGGCAAGAGGCATCATTTTATTCTGTCAGTTTGAGAGCGTTTTATCATGACATAAGCGGCCATAAAATATTGTTTTTTTACACGCTGAGATGATAAGGCCTTATACAGATCCTGCCTATTAAGACCTGTGAAATGCATGAGTGTGAAAGCGCGGTTCCGCTTCTATCTCAATGAGTGGATAAATTTTTGACCCAAAAACGTAAAAAGCGTAGTCTGCTTTTTAAACGACATTAAAGAGAAAAAAAGCCAATGAATGTGTTGATAAACCCTGCGCGTCTCTTGATTATCATTTTATTCTTAATAATGCTGTTACCAGCCGCCCCAGTCACTGCAGCCCCACCAGAGCAGTACGAATTTTTAAATTTGACTCAGGCTTTTCAAAAGTCGAGTGCTGAGAAAAAACCCATGTTCCTCTATTTTGGCCGATATGGGTGCAGCACCTGTCGCAAGATGCACAAGGAAGTTTTCAGCGATCCCTCAATGATTGAAAATTATAATAAAAAATTTGTTTTAGCCTATGTGGATACTGAGAGTGGTAATCGAATTAAGATGCCCAATGGAGAGCGGACTACTGAGATGCAGTTTGCCACGCGGAATCGCATTTTAGGTACCCCCACTTTTATTTATTTTTCCCATGATCAAGAACCTTTGTTTAAAAAAGCGGGCTTTCAGACCATTGAAGAAATGAATCGCTACAGTGAATTTGTCGATCGGAAACTGTATAAAACGACCACGTTAAAGGATTTTAGACCGGCGCAATGATGATTAGGGTGGGGGTGTTATTACTGTGTTGCATGGTGACATCAACCTGGGCACTGGATCGCTGGAATTTCACGCAAAAACTGGCCATTAGCGGTACGCCTAAAACGGGGATTTTTCATCACCTGGATGGTGCGGGTCGTAAACACATTGCCGTTAATGAAAAGTATGTGGCCGTGACCTGGGAGGATGATCATAGCGGCGATCCGCAGGTTTATGTGGCCTTTCTTAAGCGGCCGGGCGATGCCTTTTCCAAAGCACTTCAGATCAGTTCGGGTCAGGAAGCCTATGAGCCCGCGATTACACCCCTGGATCAAAAACGATTTGTCACGGCCTGGGAACAGGATGGATCGATTTGGGCTAGTCTGGTTCAACCCTCTCAACACAGTGAACCCATAAAACTTTCCCGTCATCCGTCGAGTCATGTCAGTCTGGCCAGTTTTAATAACCGGGTATTTGCGGTTTGGCGGGAACAACAGGGTCGTTTATGGTCTTTACATGTCGCTGTTTTGATACCGAATGATGAACAACTCAATATTGACGGCATTCAAGTGATAGAAGATGACAAGCTTTTACATCCCGTGTTGTATCCCACCATCACGGCCAGTGCCTCAGGCATTTGTGTGGCGTGGGAAGACCGACGGGCAGGGCATACCCGTTTGATGTTCAGCCATCGTGCTTATGAATCCAAAAAATTTGGTGCTATTGATAATCTCAATGAATTTTTTTCCAACCGCAACGAGTACGATAAGGGTAATGGTGTTACCCGGGTATCCATGCATGCCTTTGGCGAGGAGGAAGTCATAGCAGCTTGGATGGATAAACGTCGCGGTGGGGTCGGTTATGGAATTTTTGCAGCATTGGGCGATGGTGGTGGTGAGGCTTTTGGTCCCAACGAGCGTGTGCATGGTCTAGAGGGTGATGCGCAACCCCATTACAATCCTGTCACGACGGGTAATGCTCAAGGGGACTTTGTGATTATCTGGGATGATTTCAGGCGCGGAGATTCAGATATATGGCTGAGTAGTTATAACGCAGATGACGAATGGTCAGAAGATTTCAGTCCGCAGACCGCATCAGGGCCAGGTGAGCAATCCCATGCCTCTGCCGCCTTGGATGCTACAGGCAATCTGCACCTGATATGGATAGAGCGAACGGACCCGTTGTCACCCACCCGTTTGTGGTATAGCTATGGATCCAACCAGCCATCGGACTAGTCCAGGGTGCTATCCCCCGTGTATATGCGGGTAGCTAAAAAACTGTCGATGCAATATCGATCTAATTGTGTATTCAGATTATGGGATTCTTCTGCTGCGGCCAGGCACTGCTGCATTTGGGCGTATTGAGTATTATCCTGGAGCTCAAGTACCTGATCATCCGCTTGCAGGGGCATCGTTATCCATCCCATCAGCAAGGCATACGAAATAAGTCTAAACTTTTTCATTTTTTACTCCTTAAACGCGACCACTCTCAAACAGTTTAGTTGTTTTTACAAGGTTGTGCATCAATCGGGTTTGACCACGGCAGCGCTCATCGAAATACCCAGGGGGCCACGTGGGACACTGGTCGTGTACTCTTGATCATCCCTGATAAGCTCTACCAGGATGGTTTCTCCTGAGGTGCCCTCCAGGGTTGACTGTCTCAAACCAGACATCGAAAATACGGGTGTGGATGCATAACTGACCAGCAAGTCGCCGGGCCTTATGCCGGCATTGTCAGCAGCAGAACCTGAGTACACTTCCCTGACTTCAACACGGTTTGGTGTACCGGTAGCATAAAGATACTGGTCATAAGCTTCATCACCAAATTGTTCCTGCAATCCCCGGTAGGGATTTCTCAATGCAAACATTTCCTCCGTGTAATCATTGCTGTTATCCCAGCCTTCGCGAATGGCACGGTCTCTTAATTGCAGCATTTCCAGTTGATTTTGGTCTACAGTGAGTTTCATGGCCTGGATGGTATCCTCCGGCATCCCGATAGCCACTAATTTTTCCTCTACGGTAGCGATCTCTTGATTCAGTTGGGTATTCGGATCGCTGACCTCAACCGCATTGGGGGATGGCTGGTCTATGGTGGCCATCAAAGTGGATAAGGATTTAGTCTGTTCAACATCGATCAAGCGTGCTTCGAGTGCCAAACGTGCGGCTACTTCATCGCTGAGATCCTGTTCTAACAGGCTGATACGCTGGTTGAGTTGTTGCATGCTTGGATTTTCTTCCGCGAGTGTACTGTTAGAGAGACTGACAGCCTCTTTCTGCGAAACGGGCTTGAGCGCCATCCAAAACACAATTCCAGTAAGGCAAAAAAACAAAAGCGTTAGGGTGCGATTTGACATGTTTTGGGAAAGCGGGATGTGGGCCGTTATTTAAAATTAAAGATTAATTTATCGACTTTGAAGCGTTGATTAAGTTCAAAGGCAATCCGCATGAATTCCCATTGTTAAATCGGGAAAACATGCTCATGAATCAGTCGAATATTGTTATTTAATGCCCTAAGGATCAGTTTCAAGGTCTTGGACTGTCATTACGGTAGTAAGTCATGTTGAATTTGATCCAGCTCAAATTCAATATGTTTTGTCATTTAATGCGCTTTAAAAGCTGTCTTAAAATATTATATGAGGAGTACACAAAACACGTAGAAGAGGAGAATACATATGAACATGACACGCTGGAATCCATTCAGTGAAATGGATGATTTTTTCAAATCTTATAATCGAGCATTAGCCCGTAACCAATCCCACGAGGGTTTATTGAGTGCCGACTGGTCTCCCTCAGTGGATATCACTGAAAATGACAATGAGTTTCTCATTAAGGCTGAGTTGCCGGAAGTGAAAAAGGAAGACATTGATATCAATGTAAACAATGGTGTGGTCACCATTAGCGGGGAACGTCACTCAGAAGCCAAGGATGAAAAAGAGCATCGTATTGAAAGATTTTACGGTAGTTTCTCAAGAAGTTTTTCGCTACCGGATAACGTGAATGAGGAAGATATCAACGCAGAAAACAAGGACGGTATGTTATACTTGCATTTGCCAAAATCTGCCGCTGAAAAACCTAAGAAGATTAAAGTTGATGTAAAATAAAACCCGGCAGTGGTCACAATACCAAAGGCCCGAATTTTCGGGCCTTTTTTTTCGATTCTGTTCAGCCAAAGATCCTTTTCCAGTAGGGACTCGGTTCAATGGTCATTTGCATCGTGGTATCAGCGTCGAGGTCAAACAGGGACGACTCGTCGTTCAAGCCCAGAATTTCCTGTTCTAATTTTTTTCGATCTTCTTCTGACTGAAAGACCGTTTTATCATCGTCATCCTCAGTAGAAAGGATGATGACATCATCATTTTCTTTATCGTGATTACTCATTGCCCTAAATTCTCTATTTTTGTGCATTTTAAATTCAGTAAAGCCTTGATAATGTGTTTTATTGCGCATATTCGACGACAGCTCACGGTTTTAGCGCGTGAATCTTCACCAAAACGCGATAATTTTCATGGTCTTAATAGAGCGCGTTTTGCTTTGATTGGTTGTTCATCCGGGTCTTATGACCGGAAAAACCTATAAATAGTAGGAGAATCATAAAATGCCAGCCTATGTATTAGAAATAGACGGAATAAGCGTTGGGTCCATGAGTTGTGCTACCTGTGATCAGGAATGGGTTCATGACACCATTACGACGGATGAAGGTGAGACTGTTCATGTTTCCAAATGCCCTGATGGCCAGGGTATGGTCAAACCCCGCTGTGTTGTGGACAGAATATGAGTGGTCCGGTCTAATACTTTAAGCCGCAGCCTTTTTTCAGGCTGCAGTCTACCGTTTAGTCCATCTAAACTATAAAAGGCTAGAACCCAGTTTCACAGCGGGTTAAACTGAATTATTAGCTTTTTTTTCCGAGACTCAAATAAAGGCTTTGAGTGGTTTTATTAGTGTAAGGGCTTTTTATGAACACTAATCCTGCATTGATGGCTTCTACTTTTCCATACATTTTAGCGGCAATTACATCAAGCATTCATGATGACTTAAGGCGCTTGAATAAGCGCGCGAGATTGTTTTTGCCGGATAATTTTGCAGCGGTTTCATGAATATCATTTTCGATACGCGAGCAGTGGGTCTTCCATGCCCATAATGCAAAGCCTGACCGCCAAGATCTTTATTGCGGGATTGGTCTCCTCCCTGGCCTATATCGTGGGTATCACCTTGCTGAGTTATTTCTTTATTGAAAAAAATATGCACAAGGTTTACCTGGATAAAGCCCATATCGTCGCTCGATCTCTGGGCACCACCATCGAATCACGCTCGGACCTCAGTCAACCTGCCATGTTGGGGCAGATTGAAAAGCATTTAAAACTGGATCCTGACGTACAGTCCATTACGGTTTTTACCAAACAATTTGGTGTGCTCGTTTCCACGATATCCAATCTTCAAGGTCCCACCGGAATACCGGCCAGTGGTAATAATTTACAGGCTTTTAATGAAAACCAGGTGGTCAAGCGGTTTCTGATTGAAAATGATATGCCCTTGCTCAGAGTCTTTTCGCCGATACAGTTAGCAGGCCAATCAATAGGCACTTTAAAGATTGATCTTAAACTGGAAAGTTTCAATCAGCTCAGGAGAAATTATCTCATTTCAATTATTTTGGGCCTAATAGTGATCAACGCGCTGATATTGTTGGGCTTCATTCTGTATGTAAAGTTGCGCGTGGCAGAACCGGCTCACCAGTTGCTGGCGAATGTTAAAAAGATTACCCGCGGCGAGTTTGATGTCAGAGTGCCTATCACTTCCAGGGATGAGTTGGGCATGCTCAGTGAGGATTTTAACAAAATGGCGCTCAGCCTGGAGCAACAACGCCAGGAAATTATTAGTGCCAATGAAAATATCGAGTACCAGGCAACACATGACATGTTGACGGGGCTGCCTAATCGTTACAGTTTTCAGGAACGTATTCGTCAAAATGTCGTTACCAGTAAGCGACATTTACGCCGGGGTGTCATGATGATGATGGACCTCGACCAATTCAAAGCGGTGAATGACAGTATGGGTCATCATGCGGGCGATGAGTTACTGATTCAAGTAGCCGATCGCCTTAACCGAGTGATTCGCGAAGAGGATATGTTGGCCAGGCTGGGGGGGGATGAGTTTATTATTCTGATATCCGAGGTATCTAATGATGAGGAAAAAGCATTAAGCCAGGTACAGACCATTCTAAGCGGTATTCTGGATAGTTTTACCGAGCCCTTCCTGTTGAACGATGAAGAAGTCAAGATTAGCGCCAGTATTGGTGTCGTGTTTTATCCCGACCAGGGTGAAGACGTTGAGGAATTACTGAAACATGCCGATACCGCGATGTACAAGGCCAAGGAAGATGGTGGTAATTGCAGTCGTCTATTTGATGCCAACATGCAGCAAAAACTGAGTCGTCGCGTCGGGGTCTTAAAAAATCTGCGCAATGGTATTCAACAGGAACAGCTCAAGCTTTTCTATCAGCCACAGGTCGATGCCAAGGGCAAGCTGATGAGTGCGGAAGCCCTGGTGCGCTGGATACACCCCCATAAAGGGATCATTCAGCCCCATGACTTCATCGATGTGGCAGAAAATAACGATATCATTATCGAACTCGGCGAGTGGGTGATTTCCTCGGTGTGTGAACAATTACAACATTGGCGTGCATCCAAGTCGGTCAGGCAACTGGTGCCTATCTCGGTTAATATGAGTTCCAAGCAATTTCACCAGGACAACTTTTGTGACCTGGTAATCGATAACCTGGAAAAATTCGATATATCACCCCATTATTTAACCCTGGAAATTACCGAGAATGTATTATTAAAAAAATTTCAGGATACGCGAGAAAAAATCCAAAAACTCAAACAGTTTGGAGTCCGGTTTTCAGTGGATGACTTTGGCACCGGATTTTCTTCGTTAGCTTATTTAAAACAATTGCCTCTGGATGAGGTTAAAATTGATCGTTCGTTTGTGCGTGACATGATGACCGACAGCAAGGATGAACACCTGGTGAATGGTATCATCAATTTATCCCATACCCTGGATCTGAACGTGGTCGCTGAAGGTGTGGAGAACCAGATGCAATTTGATATTCTCATTGCCAAACATTGTGAACTGTTTCAGGGCTTTCTGTTTGATCAACCGTTAACGGCTGATCAGTTTGAAAAATACCTCAACTGATTATTCTGTTTCTTGCTCCGGTTTAATTTGAGCACACTGTGCAACAATCCATTGCTTGAAAGCCTGAACTTTCTTTTTATGCGCATTTATTCTTGAGGAAACCAGGTAATAAGAAAAGTGAATCGGCATCTTCAAGTCAAAGGGTTGTACCAGACGACCATTACGAATATCCGTGTCGGCAAACACGGTGGCCACCAACGCAACGCCCTGGCCTTCGATGGCCGCCTGAATGAGCATATCGGGTTGATTAAAATAGATACCATGCGCAGTATCCACGCCCTCAATATCCATGGTTTTCAACCACATTTCCCAATCTGGCCAAGACTGGCCACGCATACCGATATCATAATGTAACAGGGTCTGGTGTTTGAGATCTTGAGGCGTAACTAATCCGGGTTGTGTTGACAATAATTGCGGGCTGCACACGGGAATAACATCCAGGGACATTAAATGGGTCGAATCCAGTTGCGGATCATCAGTCAGGCTGAAACGAATGCCCACATCGATGTTTTCCTGTTCAAAATCCACCAGCCTTGTAGATGAATCAATTCTAACATCGATATCAGGATGCTGTTGGTTAAAATCGGTGAGGCGGGGAATCAACCATTTGGCAACAAAAGAGGGTGGGGCTGTGATCATCAGGGGCGTTTGTTCCTGCTGGATTTTAATGGCTTCTACACCCTGTTGCATCAATCTGAATGCTCGATTGAGTTCCGGTTGCAGGGTTAATCCTGCTTCGGTCAACGTAATCATGCGATTCATTCTTTTGAATAAAGGCATATCAAGATACTGCTCCAGCCCCTTGATTTGTTGGCTGATGGCGCCTGGTGTTACATGCAGTTCCCGTGCGGCCATGCTGAAACTCAGATGACGCGCGGCCGCTTCAAAAGCACGTAGCGCATTTAACGGTGGCAGGCTTTTCATATTAGAAAAACTAAACTGATGATTAGTAATGATAGTTTGTTAAAGCCTTGAATTGCAAATATATTGTTATCCCAACACCAATTTGTAAATATTTGATGATAGGAGAACTAATATGAAAAATACTTCAAGAGTACTGACCGTGATGGGCTATCGTGATGCTTTTGATCCACAAACCCTGCAGCTTCATCAGCAAAAGTCAGCCGTGTTACGTGTGCGTGCCATTAAAAAACAAGTCAGCAGGTTGGCCCGTTTGATCCGACGTTTAGTGGGATTCATGCAAGCCGCCAGGATTCAACGTAACGCGATTCAAGCACTGTCCAAGTTGAATGATGATCAGCTATTGGATATTGGTTTGTCCCGGTCTGAAGTAGAACGTCTGCAACTGGGTCATATTTCGCTCGAAGAATTATCAAGGCAAAGACAGGATTGGCAGCAGCGTGTTCAAATAAGGAAACACGTCAGCAATATTCGGAAATTCAGTCAATACAAGCAGCCACAACAGGCCATTGAAAGCAATCAACCATTACTCAGCCGTTGTGGTTAAAGCCTAGGTTTGACGGTTTATTTAAACCGGGATTGCATGATGTGTGTCTCGAGTTCTTTATCTATTCCGAGCACATGAGAAATTAACCAGTCTGACAAGTACGTTGTAATATGGGCACGGAATTCTGGATTCTTGAAGCCCTCGTCAATGATGCTGGGGCTGATTTTCAGTTTTTCTATTTTTTCCGTGAAGTGCTTGTGAGCCAGGACATGCGCTTGCATGTTAGGATAGCCCGTCAATTCCATATACTTTTCTTCCAGTGAAAAATGATGGTTCACATAATCGGTTAATCGTTCCATCAATTCATGTCCAACAGAGGGATCCTGCTTAAGTTGATCAATAATTGCGAGCAGCTCCTGGTGTTGTTCATCCTGCCAGATAAGGTCACTGGTTTTCATAAAGCATTACTTGGTTTATAGAAACAAACTTGATTATTTTTTCTCATTTACGCCCAGACTATGACGATAAAGATACAGGGGGTGAACCAGGGAGGGATTAACACCAGCCATTATCGATTCTAATCTATAATAGCTGGCTTCTGATGAATAACTAAGCCTTTTTATATTCAAAGTAATCATTGAGTTTGATATCCGTCGCGGCTCTTTAACTTAACTCTACATGTCTAATTACCCTTTGAGCAGCGTAGCAATACCCTTTGCCCGCATTGAGCCCGCTACCAGGATTAATCCTGGTATGGTCACCCAGTATCTCCGGGAGCCGGCATCGGTTAAGCGAGCAGGGCTTTGGATAAAACCAAATAAGTACGCTGATACCATTGCCCCTTATCGGTAATAGATCGTAAAGGTGGCATAGTGCTTTTCAACAGAAAAGGGCAGGTATATATTAATGAAATCATCAGCTAAACATTGAGTGATGCAGTGCTTGAATGTAAGCTGTGAGTTGATCAAAGACTGTCATGGCACATCAAGGATATGAAAATAATAACGATATGAAATCGAACTCAAGGATTGGATGAACCTCGTTTTTCAACAACAGCAAGTGAGGGTTATCTGATATTAAGATTGAAATTTCCAGCGGGAAGAGGGAGCCAGGGATTGCCAATACGCTCGAGTGTCCAGCGCAGGCGTTTATCAGAATAAATTTTAGTATTGATCCTTTCCGGTGTGATTGCGTTCAATTGGGTGCCATTCGAACGAGCGACCTTAAAGCTGAACACATACACCGGTTCGACCCCCATACGCAGATCACTGATGATAATATGATCACGCTCTTTTTTGATGGAATAAAATCCATGTGAAAACCAGAATAAACGTTCAGCTGCTGGTATCTCCTGAAGTGCTTTAGCATAGTGGTCTTCGCTCGGATAAAATTGCATGGAGGGGGCTTTTTCCTGATCCAGTAAAGACAGGAAGCCTTCGTAATAGCCGCCTTCAACGCGTACTACGAAACGCCAAAGCAAGGTATTGAAGGGTGCCGGCGTCAGCAGGATTTTGGAGCGATCCACACCAGTGGTTTGCAAGTAATCATCCAGTTGCCTAGACAGGTAAGTTTGTATACCCAGGCTCCACAATAAATAACTGGTGCTGATAATCAGCACCACGAAAATCGTTTTACGATGATGAGCGTGAGGTTGGTGACGTCGCCATAATACGACCGCAAGACCAATCATTAAGGGTAGGGTATACAAAGGATCGATAATAAATATCGAGCCGATACCGACCGGAGTCGTGTTAAAAGGCCAACCAATCTGGGTACCGTATATGGTCAGGCTATCCAGTAGCACGTGGGTTATCAGGCAGGCGAGTACCAACCAAAGCCAGCCCCGAATATGTTCTCTTGTCGAGGGATGAAGTCGACTGATCAGCCAGGCCAATAAAGGGGATATGAAGGTCAACACCCACAATGAATGGCTGAAGCTGCGATGCAAAGTAAAATTATCAACAACAGAGCTGTAACGCACGAGCACATCGAGATCGGGCAGAGTGCCCAGAAAAGCACCCCAGGCCATGGCTTTACGACCGACTTTATGACCCAGTACGGCTTCGCCGACCGTCGCACCTAAGACAAGTTGTGTTACAGAATCCATATTAAATTGATTGGATTGAAGTTGTGATTAAAAGTTTTCAAAATATTGATGAAATCCATTTCTAAGTTAAGGCAGTTTATATCCTTTGACAATGGAGACTCGATAAATCTTTGTTTAGCATGATAGTCCTGTCGCCTAAGCGTCTTCAGCTCATGAGTCATAGCCCTTCGGTTGTTAACAGCAATTTCGCTATGAGGCGTTCTACTGGAACATAATCATCGGTAAATACGGGGAGTTCAGCCATCGGGGTACCGGATTGTTGCAGGGGGCTATTAATTTTTAACCAGCGCCGATTAAATCCACGACGTGACTCGATCATATCCGATTGCATAACGCGATTACTGGCCGAAATTACAAACGTCATGCGTTGGGGGCGTTGTGGGATGCTATCAAGCCAGATATCCACATACTTAAATTCAAGTTGCAGTGTTTTCATTAAGCTCTTTACCATCTTGGGATTGGGGAAGGCATCTACGACGTTGGTGGTGAATAATCCATCCGGCTCCAGGCGTGTTTTAACCAGTTGAATATATTCCCGGGTGACCAGGTGATAGGGAATGGCGATGTCATGAAAGGCATCCGTGACGATCACATCAAACTTTTCACTTTGCAGGCGAGTGAGTATAGTGCGGGCATCTCCATGAATCACTTCCATATCCGCGGTGTCGACGTACATGGCCTGTTCTACGGTTGCTGTGACCATGGGATCAAGTTCAGCGACGACTACACGGGACTGGGGAAAGGCAGCTTTGACGGCTCGTGGCTGTGTATAGGAACCACCACCCGCAAAAAAGTACTCCAGTTGTGCTAACTCATCCGGTGCATAGTGATGCTCCACCAGTTCTTGCATGAGATGCACGTAAGGCGCAATCAGTAAATCGGGCACAGTTTCGTGGTTGATGCCATGCACCAGGTGATCCAGTACCAAGGCTTTGGCTGAGCCATAAGGCGCCTGATCTGAACTGTCTACCACACGAAGACAAAAATAGTTGCTTTCTTGATCACAAGGATTGGTAAATCCCTGATGTTGATAGGTGACGACGATGACAACCAGGCCTGAAATACCTAAGACACCCATGGATTTAAAGTTGAGGGTGCGAAAAAAAGGAATAGCCAGAACGAATAACAGGATCGCACTCAGAATAATGATATTACGCGAACCGATATACTGGATCAGCACAAACCCGGTCAAAAAGGTACCAATGATTGAGCCCATGGCGGCTAGAGCGTGCATGCGTCCGACAATATGACCGGTTCTCTGGTCCAGTCTTAAAGCCAAGGTCGTTAATAGTGGTGTAGGTATACCGAGGAGTAAAGCCGGAATGAAAAACATGGATAACACATATAGAAAACTTGAACTGATGAGGTCGAGTTCACTGTTTTGCAGAATCGGTGCTACCCATGAGAGTACCAGCAAGCTGAACAGGCTGAAAATCGCAGACAGTGCCAGAACAAGGCCAACTGATGATTCGTTGCCAGACCGGTCTGCCCATACCCCTCCTAACCAATTGCCCAGTGATAAACCGGCCAATATCACGCCAATAATCGAAGTCCAACTATAGATCGTGACCCCTACATAGGGAGCAATTAATCGACCTGCAGTAATTTCTAAAACCAGTAAAATGGCTGAACTGATAAAGATGGTGAGGCCATACCAGATAATTTTCGCGCGCGAAGACATGAGAAACGAGTCTAGAAAATGCTAAATATGCCTTAAAACAGTATGTCTCGAAACCGGTTTTTTCAAAAACTTTTCAATTAGCGAGTAATCCACTGCAGATCGGGGCTAATTAATAAAGAGGCAGAGTTAAATTAATGAGGGTGTTAAAAAACAGATTTTGTCTGAAAGTTGACATTGGGTGATCTATGGGAGTCCTAACACGGGCCTATCAGCAGAACAGTTAGGGCAGATAGTTTATTTTTTCAAACCCTCAACCGTTATATCATGCTGGGTATTCACAGGTTGATGCCATTTTCTGCTAATCCTGGTGGCGGCGATCCTGGACGCGAACACGCCGGTCCAAAAGTAAACGACGTGAAGGACCCGAATAGTTAGGATTGATATTCTGGCGACGATCTTGACCTGATCTTCGTGCTTGATGGGCTCTGCGTCGTTCTACGTTTACGTCAGCTTGACGGTTTGATGTAGCAACCATATCCATTTTTACCTGTGGTGGAATGATATTGATTGAATCTGATTCATGGTTATCCCGAGAGAACGAACCAGTGAGGAAAATTTATCATCCGAATCATACATGATCTACCTACTACTGCACTTTTGTGATTAAGTTAACAATCGTTAACTTTTTAAGGCTTATTTTCGGATTCTTTTGAAGTTTTTAAATCACTGGCCCAGGTCAGGTTTTGCGGATCGAATCCCTGGGTAAGACTCGGTTTAACGATGTCAAAATAAGGTGAAATATCAAAATCCCTGGGAGCAAACAAACTGTGATGCCGGATGTGTAGAATTTCTTGATAACAGGCCGCACAAGCGGGGTCAGTTGTTTTTTCGATCTGTGGGAGGATAGGATATTGTACTGCCTGAAAGGCCTGTGCAATCAGGGATGAGCATATTGCCCGCGTGGGATCACCGCTGCCTAAGGCCAGCATGCGACGTTTCCATTGATGAGGTACCGGTGGGGACTGAATAAGATATCTCGCCAGATCAAAGATATTCTTTAAATCGTAGCGGTCACCCAGTCGTGATCTGGCATATTCAATTACCTCGCTTAGCTGTTCCTGGGATAACCCCCTGGGGCGACAGATACGCGTATGTTGTTGCCAGTAATGCTGCAGAGTGATGGTTCTTACACCGGCCTGAACATCGGCTTCAAGCAGTAAGATTTGGTCAGGAGAAGCCACTGCAGTATTAATGCACAGTGCGGCGTGAGACCAGGTCGATTGAGTCAGGTATTTTACTGCATTACTGATTCGGCTTGACCCCTCCACCAATAATACGTCCCCTGCTCGCAGGGATTGTGCCAGCTGTTCAGGTTTACAGGTTGCCTGGCTGACTTGTTGCGCGTTAGGCTGGTCCAGGTAACGGGCCAGCCAGCGGCCGATTTTTTCAAAAAAAGACACAATATCGATAATCGCAGTTTACATGGGAAAAACTATATCAGTTTTAGATATATCCGTTATGCTCATGGGTATTGGAATAAAATTGATAATCGTGCAAAGATGTCATAAAAAGAATTACATCCTTTCGATGAAGCAACAGATCAGGTAAGGCGAGCCGTATGAAATTTTTTCAAATGTGTCCTATCTAATTACCTAACGAACAATACCAGGGAATTCATCGTTCATGCCTGCTAACCATATTTGGCGAGAAAATCACATTGAAATCGTGTATTCAGGCGAGCTCTATCGAATAGAGTCTGAAGAAATGTATAACAGGCTTTCCTGTGATCCTGGTTTTGATGATGTACAGTTCATCATTGTGGATTGCAGGAAACTGCAAACCGTACACTACTCTGAGGAAGATTATAAAATCCATGCCGCTTTATCCAAGGCAGTCTCGGAATGGCAGCAATTGTATAAACCTCTGCGGGTCGGCGTGGTCGTGTCCACTCAGGATGGTGAAAATAGTGTCAAAAAACTGATGTCGTATGCTCAGCAATTTCATCAGCTCTGGGATAGGAGGATTTTTTACAATTATAATGAAGCCATTCAGTGGGCTTCCAAGGGTTAATGATAAGATCGTGTAAAAATATAATCGTTGATTATATTTTTACACGCGGTTGCGGAGTCTACTCAAAAACTATTCAATTTTGATGCTGTAAACGAGGGCGTCAACGTCTCCGTTACCGGTGGCATAGAGTGCTTGAGAGCCGATACGTTTCCATTCCATGGCTTCAAAAAACGCGATGGCATGTCTATTGAAGTTTTCACAACCGGCCTGAGCAGTGGTAAAACCGCGTTTATTAAAATGGATGATCGATTGTTCCACCAGTTTGGTACCTATTTTCTTTCTTTGATAAGAGGGTTTAACCCACAAATCATCAATACAATTTGATGAAACTGTCAAGAGACCCGCTAAATCTTTCCCCATCCAGGCAATCCAAGCAATACCTATCTTCCGCTGTAAGTACTCACGAAAAAAAGAGGATGTCCGTTGTTTCAGAATATTGTCGTTCAAGTGTTTTTTATACAACTGTTGCCAATTCTGATAGAGAAAATCAGCGGCCTCATCAAGATCTTCAAACTGCAAAGGTTTAATGGTGAGCTCGGGAAACGGGATGACATTCATAACGCGTTATATCAATTGTGATCTTCTACTAAGGATTGAGAAATTCTGCCCGGGTATGAATATTCTCCTGGAAGCACCCACCCAAAGCTGTGGTGCTGGTTTGAGAATTGGTATCCATGACACCTCTTGATTTCACGCAATAATGTGTAGCATCGATGCTGACCGCGACGTTGTCTGTCTCCAGTAATGCTTGTAAAGATACCAGGATCTGGCGTGTCAAACGCTCCTGGACTTGGGGGCGTTGACCAAAAAAACGCACGATACGATTAATCTTGGAAAGGCCAATAATTTTATCTTCAGGTATATAAGCCACCTTGGCGACACCATCGATGGTCACAAAATGATGTTCGCAGGTACTGGTCAAGTCGATATCCCTGATTTTGACCATCTCGTTAGCGCCCATTTTATTCTCGATCAAAGAAATTTTGGGAAACTGGCCATAATCGAGACCGGAAAATATTTCATTGACATACATCTTGGCAATGCGATGCGGTGTTTCGGCGAGACTATCATCATTCAGGTCAAGTCCCAGCGTGGTCACGACGTCCGCCATCAGGGATTTGATGCGTTCATATTTGGCTTCCGTCGACAACCCTGTTTCAATCATCGGTGTTTCGAGACCATGATCGATCAGTGTATTTCTGACCAGGAGCGCTTCGTAGCTGAGGTCTTCAGCCAGTTGGGTATGGGGTTGGGCGATTTTTACGTTAGAGGTGATCATGAAACTTTCTCCAGCAGGGGTACAGATTGAAATTGGTCAGAGGCGTATTCCAGGGTTAGTGATACTGAATCAGCGAAACGCAAGGCATGGGGTTTGTCGATAGTCACACGTGCTGAGATCACACTTTGATGACGGCCGCTAATCTTTAGAACGTCAGCGACCAGTTTTTCCAATAATAAAAAACGGCCCTGTTCAACATGATCAATCACTTGTTTGGTGATTGTCTTGTAATTCAATGCGTCTTCAACCTTATCGTTAAGCGCTGAGTTGTTGATCTGATATTTAATTTCAATATTTATAATGACATCCTGTTTCTTTTCTCTCTCTTCAGGATTGAAGCCAATATAGGTGCGTAACCTGAGGTTACTGATATTGATTATCGCGCTGGAAGGTCTCATTACTCGTTCTCATTAGAATTTTTACGGAATATACGATTGAATGAATCAATGTGCTGTCAAAATAGTGTGAAGATCCTGTGAAAGTGGCCCGTTAGGCGGTTTGCAATAACCCCCACCATGAATTTCATTAACCACTAACAACTGAATTGCATCAGTTATAATGATGTTGATACCAAGACCCCTTACAAAAGCATGAAATATGAAGTGATCGATGCAGTTATTGCACCAAAAGGCCAATTGGAAACCCTGTCACAGTTTGAGGTGAGCCGTATCTTAAGTAGCAGTGAAGGGGCACTGGCTAAGGTTTTTAGAGACTGTTCTTTGGCAGTGTTGAATTGTGGCAGTCCCCTCGATGACGGCAAGGAACTGTTGGCGCGTTATCCGGATTTTTCCATCAAGGTTATTCAAAAGCAGCGGGGTATTAAACTTGAACTCAAGAATGCTCCGGCTATTGCTTTTGTGGATGGCGAATTAATTACGGGTATTCGTGAACACCTATATGCCGTATTGCGTGACGTTCTGTATGTGCATAACAAGATCGTCCATTCCCCTCGATTTGATATGCAGGTATCAAGTGATGTCACCAATGCCATTTTCCATATTTTACGCAATGCAAACCTGTTTGAGCCGGGAGAAGAACCAAACCTGGTAGTTTGCTGGGGCGGTCATTCAATCAGTACCGAGGAATATGATTACACCAAGGAAGTTGGTTATCAAATGGGGTTGCGTGACCTGGATATCTGCACCGGCTGTGGCCCGGGGGCGATGAAGGGACCCATGAAAGGGGCCACTATCGGCCACGCCAAGCAACGCAGTGGTGAAGGGCGTTATATTGGTCTTACCGAACCGGGTATTATTGCGGCTGAATCACCCAATCCCATTGTGAATAAGCTGGTGATTATGCCGGATATTGAAAAACGCCTGGAATCTTTTATCCGGCTGGGTCATGGTTTTGTGGTTTTTCCCGGTGGAGCGGGAACCATGGAAGAAATCCTCTACTTGCTGGGTATTCTGCTCCATCCCGATAATCGAGATATGCCGTTTCCGCTAATTCTAACGGGCCCTCAATCGGCAACTGCCTATTTTAACTTGGTGGACCGGTTTATTCGTCAGACACTGGGTGAGGCTGTCCAAGAACGTTACCAGATCATCATTGATGAACCTGCTCGCGTAGCGATTGAAATGCAAAAAGGTATCCAGCAGGTGCGTAAATTCAGGAAGACACGGGGTGATGCTTTCTATTACAACTGGGTATTAACCGTGGACGAACCATTCCAACGTCCGTTTGAACCTAACCATATCAATATGTCGAGCCTCAATCTCACGAGAGAACAGGATACAGATCAATTGATTGCCAATTTGCGCCGTGCTTTCTCCGGGGTCGTGTCGGGCAATGTTAAGGAGTCAGGTATACGCGCTATTGAGGAGAAAGGAGTGTTTGAATTAAAAGGTGACAGAGCGGTGATGCAGGCTGTAGATGAATTACTATCCGCATTTGTAGCACAACAACGTATGAAGTTGCCGGGTACAAAATATCAGCCCTGCTACCGTATCATTCACTGATCTAATCTTTTTGTTTATCGATAATAAAATCAGCTCTTGAACGTAATTTTTTTCGTTGACGAATCTCTGCAAAGGGATCAGTTTCAGTTGGGTTTAAAGGCTTGGAAGCCTCTTTTTGGATTGTTGGTGTGGATCTAGGTTTTTTTAATCGCGGGAAAAAAATATGAAACAAAAGGTAAACCATTACGCCGATAAAAAAAGCCAACCACTTGACTATATAAGATAATCCGAGGTGCGCTGGGTCTTGATTGAGTTCAGTGTAACTGAGGTAGTCATCATGTAGCATGCCGATCAGCCAGAAATAAACAAACAGCAAAAGAGTCGAAATGATAACGCTTTTATATCGTTTCCATACCACGCCCAACACCGTCAGTTGAATAATGTTCTTTATCATTTAGCCAAACCAGCTGAGTCCGAGTAATGCTAGAATTGCGAGTAATCCTTTTTCCTTGATCTCGGTTTTAATTTTATCTTCCTCTTCTTGAACAACAATCTCGAGGTCTTCAGCAGTAAAATCCTGGGGCGTGCGCCCGGCTAGAATGATGCGGGTTTGTGCGCGTTTTATGGCTTTTTCCCTAAGGGCAGAATGGTAACGTTGCGGAATGCGGGCGAGTGGATTCATTGACTTTAAAAGGCACCATTAAATAATGCGTATTATATCGAAGTCAGTGATTTAATGCTGGCAAGGCGTCAGCAAAGGGTGATTTGAGATGTCATGGGGAATCATAACAAGCAGTGAACTTGCGTTATCAAATACAGCTTTGATGCTCATTAATGATAGCGGGCTATCGAATGATGACCAATGATCTTTTCCATCCACTTTTTATTGAATGGGCTGTTTAATAGACTTGAATGTTTGCATCAGAAAGCTCGCCAGCCGGGTCAGTTTGAATGCTCAAGGCTCTTGCGGCACTTAAAAGCTTCCAGAGGTTGCCGGCTGATCGCTACTATCTTCAATTGGAATAGCGTTTAACAAAACGTCTCAGTATTTCCTGTGCATAAGGTGTCTGTTCCCGGCTGACCGCTTCTATCAGAATTTCAGCTTCATGCGGTTCAAAGTAACCATGGTGTTTATAGGCATGGATACGCACAATAAAACCCTCGCTGTCCCCCTCTGGATGAAATTGGGTGGCGTACACATTATTACCCAGACGAAACATTTGAACAGGGCAACGTGCTCCTGTCATTAACAGCGTAGCCCCCTCAGGCACACTGTCACAGGCTTCCTTGTGTCCTAACAGAACGGATATGCGGTCCGGAAAACCCATCAGCAGAGGATCTAATTTACCCTCCGGGGTGATATCCAGTGTGACGCATCCGACCGCTTCTCCATATTTTCTGGAAATAGAAGTGCCCAAATAATTTCCGAGTAGGCCATTACCGGAGCAGGCACCCAGAAAAGGAAAATCATTGATCACAATTTTATCAAATAAATGATTGAAGTCCTGTTCGATCTTATTCTGAATTGGCATTTTTTCCGAGGCCGGGGTGCTGATATCAAAGGGGCTACCGCCCACAATGATGGCTGCATAGTCATCCAGCATTAAATCATTGGGAATGCCCTGTGTTTCAATCCGTAAACGTTTGACTTGTGCTTCTGTCAATTCCCCATATTTAAGGATGGCCTGAAATTCGTTGTCCGAAGTATCATCCTCAGGTCTCAGCTGCATGATCAGAATAGGTTTAGAAGTGGGCATGACTCAATAAACAGGGTTAATCAGCTGCAGACTTTACGATTTTTTTACTAGAAGTAAACCATTCTCGGTGGGTATGGATAGAGTAGGGGCCTACTGGTTAAAAAAAAGGGCTGACGAGGCAGCCCAATAACCACATAGAGGAGGTCAATTAACGATGAATAAATCTGCGCTATAACTTTTAGCTATGTTCATCCAGCCAGTCACTGATGGCCGGGGTAACCTGGGCCTGTGCTTTACCACTGACATAAATACCGATGTGACCACCGGGAAAACAAAGTTCGGTGTAATCCTGAGAGCCAGTCAGGCCTTTTAAGGCTTTGGAAGCGGCAGGAGGTACCAAGTGATCATGTTCCGCAAACACGTTTAACACGGGGCAGGTTATATTTTTAAGATCGACCTGTTGCCCACCCAGGTCAGTGCCACCGTTTAAGAAGGCATTGTTTTGGTAGAAATCCTTGATGAACTGGCGGAACGTTTCACCCGCCTGATCAGGGCTGTCAAAAATCCATTTTTCCATGCGTAGGAAATTTTTCAGTTTGGTTTCATCTTCGAGCACATCCGCCATGCCGATGTATTTTTGTCCGGTTAAAGCAAACGGTTTTAGTGATAAAAACGTCCAGTTCAACATATCACCGGGTATATTGCCGAGAGTGTCGACGAGTAGGTCGACATCCATCTGTTGTACCCAGGCAGACAGCATATTATCCGGTGTTTTAAAATCTACCGGAGTCACCATGGTGACCAGATTTTTTACCTTGTCTTGATGTAACGAGGAATAACACAGGGAAAAACTGCCACCTTGACAAATACCCAGAATGTTAATTTTATCAATGTTATGGCGTTCTCGTATCACATCGACGCAACGATCGATATAACCGTTAATATAGTCATCCATGGTCAGTGAACGGTCCGCCTCATCGGGATAACCCCAGTCCACCAAGTACACATCCTGCCCATGGTCGAGCAGGTTTTTTATCGTAGATCGGTCTTCCTGTATGTCTGTCATATAGGGACGGTTCACCAGGGCATAAACAATCAGTAAGGGCGTTTGTTTTTGTACAACAGATGAGGGTGCTTGGTAGCGATACAGGCATAATTTATCTTCACGATAGACTTCTACTCGAGGGGTGACGCCCTCGTCAATCTCACCGGCATTCATCAGGTTATGTACGCCTTTGCCCAGCTTGCGGCTGTAGTCAGTCATTTCCTGGCTCAGCTTGTCGGGGCGGATATTAAATGGTTGCATGATCTTGGTCCTCTTGGATCTCTAGTGCTCTCAAAAAATTAGTCGGCCTTAAGGTTGGCCGATTTCTTAGCGGCTGACTTTTTTGCAACCGTTCTCTTGCGAGGCGTGGCCTTTTTGGTCTTGACTTTCGCCTTGGCAGCCCCTGAAGTCGATTGAGCCGGTTTAGCGACCAGATCGGCAATGTGTTGTTTCAAGATGGCCATTTCGGCTTCCATGGATTTCATGGTTTTTTCCATAGCGCGCATATCACGCCGGGATTGTTGAACGCGATCCTGTAGGGTTCGAACCTCACGTTGAGTGGGCATGTGCATATCGGCAAGATGTTTGTCGATCAGCTCAGCCCATATCTTTTTAACCGTCATGAGTGCGTTGACCAACTCACCGTGAACCTTGATATAGTCTTCAGTCATAACACGTTCGGCATAGGCTTCTTCACATACGGCTACCCACAGGTCATATAATGCTCTTCCACTATCAATGCTTTTGCCGGCATCCTTGAGCGCCTGTACCTTGTCTTTCATGCGCATCATGGCAACCGTGCCGAGATCATTAAAAATATTGTTGTACTCAAGTAAGGCGCATTGATAATCCACACCCGCTTGCATTAATGCTTTGACCTGTTCTTCCGACTCACGTGAATAACCAATACTGGGTATACCCAGCATTTTTTCTGTGAGATTGAACGATTCCATCAAGGGTTCAGGATTGGAGAAGGGTAGATTACCCGCAAATTTCTGCCAGTTCTCCAAGGGCGACTGCCAGAAAGCCAAAACCTTGTTCATACCCTCGTGCGCAGACTCAGTGGCATCATTCATCTGCTGATGCATCTGTGCAAAGGTTTTTTCAAGGGCCTCAGTCCAATCGCTGGTATGTTCCATGTTGGCCGTCAGTGACTCACCCATGCGCATAAAGGACTTACCCTGTTCAATCATTTTGTCCATAAAATCTTGTGCATTGGCCTCGACATTGGGTGAAAGGGTTTGCCACCAATGATCCATGGCACTCTCCCACGGAGACTTGGGTGGTGCCGTGACATGCGCGGCCTGCCGACTGAATTTATTCAATTGTTCCCAGTATTGGTTTTGAATTTTCATCCAGTCATCATTCCAGAAAGGTGATTGGTTCATGATGCTTACCTGTAGTCATATCAGTGATGCTAATTAATTTAGCAGTAAAAATTGTGCAGTGCAACAAAATATGCCAGAATACGGCGCATTGCATTGATATGGCCACTGGAAAATTGATTAACAGCCGCTAAAAATTTGCAAAAATTGTTTAAAAACAATTGGTTATTAAATTTTATCTTTCTAATTACACCTAGATGAGGAGAGGGACATGAGTCAGAATGTAGTGATCGTGGATGCCGTTCGCACCGCTATTGGGAGTTTTGGGGGTACGCTTTCAGAACTTCCCGCGCATGTATTGGGCGCCACGGTGATTAAATCGTTACTGAATAGAACAGGCGTTAAGGCTGAGCAGATTGATGAAGTGATTCTAGGACAGGTATTGACCGCGGGTGTGGGCCAAAATCCGGCACGCCAGGCGGGTATGGCCGCAGGATTACCCGTTGAGACACCGGCGATGACAATCAATAAAGTTTGTGGCAGTGGCCTTAAAGCGGTGCACCTGGCCATGCAGTCTGTGTTGTGTGGTGATGCGGATATCGTCATTGCGGGTGGTCAGGAAAATATGAGTGCTTCCGCCCATGTATTACCTCGATCACGCGAAGGACAAAAGATGGGTGATTGGCAAATGAAAGATACCATGATTGTCGATGGTCTATGGGATGCATTCAATGATTACCATATGGGAACCACGGCTCAAAATATCGCTGACAAATTTGGTTTCAGTCGCGAATCACAAGACGAGTTTGCTGCTGGATCCCAGCAGAAAACCGAAGTGGCGCAAAATGAAGATCGTTTTGCCGATGAAATTGTAGATGTTGAAGTTCCGCAACGACGAAAGGATCCTATCATTTTTAATCGTGATGAATTTCCTCGTGCCGGGACCACTGCAGAAAGCTTAAATAAATTACGTCCTGCATTTTCTCGTGATGGCACGGTAACAGCAGGTAATGCTTCAGGTATCAACGATGGGGCCGCCGCGGTGATGGTGATGAGTGAAGAAAAAGCCCGGGAATTGGGGTTGGAACCCCTCGCGAGAATTGTATCCTTTGCCTCGGCAGGGGTAGATCCCAGTATTATGGGTACTGGGCCCATACCGGCGTCGAAAAAATGCCTGGAAAAGGCCGGTTGGGATGTCTCAGAACTGGAACGGATTGAATCCAATGAGGCTTTTGCAGCCCAGGCCATGTGTGTGAACCAGGAAATGGGCTGGAATACGGAAGTGGTGAATATGAATGGAGGTGCAATTTCCCTGGGGCATCCGATTGGGGCTTCCGGATGCCGGGTTTTGGTGACCTTGTTGCATGGTATGAAAAAAAGCGAAGCGAAAAGAGGACTTGCCACTTTATGTATTGGCGGAGGTCAAGGCGTCGCCATGGCTGTTGAAAAAGTTTAACGCGAGAAAGGGCAAGTGATCGAACCTATGAATGGCCGAATTTAGTGGCCATTATGGGTTTAATCCTCAGCGCTGAATAAGTATCTTCACTGTATTACAATAATCCATCCTGTTGAATTGAATGGCATCATGACTGAGCACCTGATCAAGAAATACCCAAATCGACGTCTTTACGATACTCAAACCAGTAAATACATCAAACTGACAGACTTAAAGGACCTGATTGTATCGGGAGCCTACATCAAGGTTATCGATTCGGGGACCGAGGAAGACATTACCCGAGCCATTTTGATGCAGATCATCATGGAAACTGAAAATTCTGGAGAGCCCATGTTCAGTTCGGCTATGTTGCAACAGGTCATTCGTTTTTATGGCAGCTCACTGCAGGGTGTTTTTGCTAAATACATGGAGGAAAGCATGTTGCTGTTCTGTCGTCAGCAGGATGAATTAAAGGAAAGTTTCGGTTCGGATCCGTTATCGGCGATGGCCAAGGCGACGCAGAAAAACATGGAAATGTGGACGAATTTCCAGAACAGTTTCTTTTCGGCAGGCACTTCGAGCAAAGATACCGACCCGGAAAAATCTTAAAAACCCTTTTTTGTGCAACGCACAAAAAAGACTTGACAGCTACAGAATCTCCTATTATGCTGCAACGCAACAAATGTTGCACCGCACAATTTATGACTTGAATGGAGAAATGTTATGCAAAATCCTAAAGAAGCTTTAGAAATGATCAATAAACTCGGTACTTCAGGCTTCGATAGCCTGCGTGAACTGGGTGAGTTACAAATGAGTACCTGGAATAAACTGATGAACACTCAGATTGAAATGTTTAATAGCATGATGAGTCGCGCAGAAGCGCAAATCAAACTCGCGTCTGATGCCAAAGACATGGAATCAGCGGTAAAAGCTCAGGTTGAAATTAATCGTGAAGTAGCTGAAGAAATGATGAAGAAAACTCGTGAATCCGTTGAGATGGCCCAAGAGACCGGTGAAGCTTACCGAGAATGGGCAGAGAAAGCTGTCAAAGAAGTAACCGAGCAAGTTCAGGCTGCTGATAAAGCGGCTTAATGAAGTTTTTTAGAGGCTGATTGATGTTAATCAGCCTCTTTTTGTTTCTCATAATAAAATATAAATAACTGACTAGAGGATATTCATGAGTTCAAAAGATAGGATTGCCGTGGTTACCGGTGGTATGGGTGGTATTGGAACGGCTATATGTCAGCAGCTTAAAGCTGAAGGCGCAAAAGTCGTTGCGATTACACATAAATCAGATATGGACGAAATAGCTGCCTGGCAACAGGATAATGACTTAACCGATGTGGATGTCGTCGCGGCTGATCTTGTGGACGTTGAGGCATCAGCAGCAGTCATGAAAGGTATTATCGAAAAGCAAGGCAGGGTAGACATCCTGGTTAATTGTGCCGGGATCACACGTGATACGACATTCAAGAAAATGGATGCTGACAAATGGAATGCCGTTATCGATACCAACCTGAACAGTGTTTACAACGTCACTCAACCGGTTTGGAACCAGATGTTGGAGAATGGTTTTGGGCGTGTCATTAATATTTCATCTGTGAATGGCCAACGTGGACAATTTGGACAGGCCAATTATTCTGCTGCTAAAGCGGGTATGCATGGCTTCAGCATGGCATTGGCTTATGAAGGGGCAACAAAAGGGGTCACTGTCAATACACTTTCACCAGGTTATGTGGAAACGGCCATGACATCAGCGATACGCGAGGATGTACTCGCTGCGATTATCGGTGGTATTCCCATGCGCCGCATGGCCAAGCCAGAAGAAATTGCATCGGCTGTGGCATTCCTGGCTGCGGATGAAAGTACTTATATTACTGGTGTCAACCTTCCTGTGAATGGGGGACTCTTTATTCATTAATACTGACGCGGCATGAATGATCTTTTTATGCCAAGTTATCACGTTTTCTCAATGTGATTGATGTGATTGGCCCTGCAAAATTGTGGGGCATTTTTTTTGCACAAGACGGTAAAGCGGGTCAGTAGTCTTACCGTACTGCAGAGATCTTGAATTCCTTGCTCAGTTGTTGATGCATTTGATCTACTTTTTCCCAGGCCTCGGGTAATTCCTGTTCCAACAGATCTTTTTTGGCATTATAGAGCTTATAGAATAAATCGCTTTGTCGAGACGAGGCCAAGATTTCAAGTTCTTTGATATCCAGCCAGGGTGCTTCACCAAATTTGACTTTAGATTCTTTTAGTAACTGCATGGCCTCTTCATATTGCTCGTAGGCGAGCAACACATCAATTTCAATTTTAACTTCATTGATAGAACCAGCCCCCATAGTTAGGGGGGATCGTTCCACAATGGTATCGATATAATCGTCATGAGCTTTCTTGGGTGACTGTAAGTCTTTCAGTTCTATTTCACCGCCATCAGCTTGAATGGGGGCCTGCTGGGTAATTTTGACTTTGGATTTTTCAGAGCCAGAAGTCTTTTTATTGGATGAAGTAGGGATCGATCGGAACCGGCGTTGCCAGATCCATTCACGTATCCCAAACAATCCCAAGATCCCCATTATCAGCACGAGTGCCCAAAACTGGGAAAGGGTTACTGCTGGTGTGGTCGGGCTGTAAGTCACTATTTTTGGTGCAGTTAATGATGGGCCACTAATACTTTTATTTTTTGGGTCAGATGGCTCAGATATGGGTTGAGTGACTGAAGTTTGGTTGAGTGGCTCGAGCGTCTTGATTTGATTTTTCAGAGCAAATAGTTCGGCATTCTTTTTTTTCAGCTCCGCATTTATGCTTTGAATGGTTTTTTGTTGTGCTTCTATGAACTGTGTCTGGTCGGTAAATACCTGGCGGGTAACGGGGGCTTGTTCACTACCTTCACTCATTGGATTCTGCTGCAGGATTTTCATATCGCTTAGACGTAAACCCAGTTGTTGAATCTCATCCTCATGGTTGCTTAAGTCCTTGGAGAGTGATTGCAGGACTTCATTTTGGGCTTTAAGTGCCTGATTTTGAGATTCCAGCGTTTTGGCCAGTGCATTGAATTCCTGATCCGTGGAGCGTAATTTCTGGAGCTCACTGTGCATGTTCTGGTCATTGTGATCAACCCGTGTTGGTGTATGACCTATGGAAGGTTTTTCCGATTGAGCTAGAGAGGGGCGAGGGCTTCCTGAGGGCTGTGTTTGAGCCGCAATCTTGACAGGTTTCACTGTGATTTTAGGGTTATCCTTGGATACTGCATAGACAAAATTAATCGCTTTTTGCCTCGGTACTTCAGCGATCAAGGATTCCTCCGGTATCCATAAATCGCTGCCACCCATTAATTTATCAATATTGCCTTTTTCAAAGGCGCTTGGATTGACCAGATAAAACGCACGCATAATTTGATAAACAGAATAGCGTTCATGCAAGGTCGAATTCTGGGCAATGATTGAGATACTGCGATCTTTAACTTTTATGGTTTGGGTGTTGATAAGGGTTGAAACTGATGACGCAATAGTAGTTTCAGGTATTAAAGCATCAGTATCAGTTGAAGGTTTAGAGCGCTCTTTGAGGATAGGCGTTGCGGCGACAATCTCAGGATCCATCAGCAGTGTATATTGTTTGATAAAACTGCTTTGTGGTTCCGTCACTTTCAGTAGCAGCTGGAGAATAGGCT
>JAAUXZ010022630.1_pt1 | contig 28303 bp, 30 predicted proteins | sample 7278131 | NCBI WGS metagenome assembly JAAUXZ01 (sample SAMN14350119, study PRJNA611818) | marine sediment metagenome | isolation source: surface marine sediment (3m) | place: French Polynesia: Moorea | collected 2018-08 | reverse complement strand
TGTAGGTGGAAAAGTTATGGGATATCTTTATCTTGGAATAGCTATAGTTGCGGAAGTCATCGCGACCAATGCATTAAAAGCGTCTGAAGAATTCACAAAGCTCGGCCCCAGTATCATTGTCGTGATAGGTTACGGTGCTGCGTTTTACTTCCTATCGCTTGTACTCAAAACGATACCCGTGGGAATCGCTTACGCCATATGGTCAGGCGTTGGAATTGTATTAGTCACTTTAGTGGCTGCGATAATGTTCGAACAGATACCAGACATACCTGCGATTCTTGGTATGGGTCTAATCGTGGCTGGTGTCGTGGTTATTAATGTCTTTTCAAAAACTACCGGCCATTGAATCGCACAAGTCCAATGCAACCGCACACAAACATCCTCTGTCAAAGAAAACACTCATCCCATCCGGGAGGTGTTTGATATCCATAGATCGGAACAAGAGCAGACCGGTATACCTCGCACAACCGATCTGCCCTTGAATTTCCGATCAACAGAATCTACGGGGTATATCGGGCATCCAAGGTGACTTCGGAGAAACTACGGTAAGCCCTGATACTGATGTACCAGCGGCCTGCTGGTGGATTGGTAAAACTACAGGATTCATTGTTGCCATTGAGGTAGGGACGACAATCGTAACTTCTGGTCGTCGGCGTAGCACCGTAATTGACATACAGGTCCGCATCTCCGGTACCTCCACTCATCTTAACGTTCATTGCCGACATAGCTGAAGGCACATCCAGTGTGAAGTGTAACCACTGACCCCGGCTTGCTGAGAGGTTGGTTTCAGTGAAACCATCTCCCGTGGCAACCGGTGCTGCCTCATAATTACCAACCAAAGTCACCCCGGAAAATGCACTGTAAGCCTGGACCATCACATAATACGTGCCGGCCTGGACATTACTGATCGTACAGGTTTCTGCATTACCATTGAGATAGGGACGGCAATCGTATGAACTCAGCGTCGGAGCCGAACCAAAATTCACATACAGATCGGCATCACCGGTACCACCGCTGATCGAGAAGCTCAGGCTCGTCATACCTTCCGGTACATCCATGGTAAAGCTTAACGATTGCCCGACTCCGGCTGCCAGGTTGGTCACGTGCACACCATTCTCCAATACATTATCGGCGGGTGGCGGCGGTGGGAGCGTGACTCCACTTGCCGCCTCGACCGCCGCCGTCGCATCGACGATACCTGCGCCGCACTGGTTACAGGTCGCAGGAAAAGCCCGCGTTGTCGCCTTCAGGGTGGATTCCACCTGGTCAGGCGTAATGGCGGGATCGACCTCATACATCAGAGCGGCGGCGCCTGCGACATGCGGCGTGGCCATACTGGTGCCTTGGTAGAAGGCATAACTGTCAGACACTGGAGTCGTAGTCCCGGTATTCAGAGTCGACAGGATGCCATTCGCGGCTTCCGTCGCGACATCACCACCTGGGGCGGCGACATCGACGACCGGTCCATAGTTAGAGTAGTAGGCACGACCGCCGGTGCGGTCAGTGGCGGCCACCGCCACCACGCCATTGCAGTTGGCGGGATTCGAGTTGTTGGCATCCGCATTTGAATTACCTGCGGCAACCACAACCGTGGCGCCCAGACTGCGCGCGGTGTTGATGGCATTCTGCGTCGTGGTGCTGCAGGTTCCAGTGCCACCCAGGCTGAGATTCAAGACCTGGGCCGGATTCGGATTGGCAGGTACACCGCTGACTGCACCACCAGCGGCCCAAATCATACCGTCTGCGATATCTGAGGTGTAGCCACCGCATCGACCAAGCACACGAACCGGCAGCACTTTGGCATCATAGGCGACACCGGCTACACCGCTGCCGTTATTGGTAACCGCGGCAACCGTTCCGGCCACATGAGTCCCGTGCCAACTACTATCCATAGCGGGAGATCCGAAGTAACAGGCATTCGCCGGTGCCCAATCACCGTTGTCGGTGGCATCAGCATCACGACCGTCACCGTCTTGAGCTATGGTCGCGTCGGAGATCATGTCGTAACCCGGTAGGATATTGGCCACGAGATCGGCATGTGGCAGGTAACCCGTATCGATAACCGCAACCACGACCCCTGTCCCCTGCGCACTATCCCAGGCATTCGGCAGATTGAGACCACCGGTTGCTTCGTAATAATGCCATTGCTCGTTATACCGGGAGTCATTGGGAACCGCCAGCGGATACATTTTCCTATCAGGCTCGGCATATTCCACATGCGGATCTGCATTGAGCCTGGTGATCATCGCTTGCATCCTGTTAGCAGACTGCTTGCTTTGAAGTTTCATCAAATGAGCACCATTTGCCAAGCGCCTGACATGGCGCAGCCCCATTCCCACTCGCTGAGATAGCGCACGGACCTGTGCGTCTGGCATGCTGAAAGCAGCACCCATGGTTGATTCATTCGAATATTTCACAATGATTCGATCCGTCTCTTCTTCGACAGGCTGCGCTGAGATCGAAGCAAAAGCCATGGCTTCACTCTGACCGGCCATGATCGGTGCAGAAAGTGAGCAATAGATGAGAGAAGCGACTAATACTTTTATTGCACAGCCGCGATGTTTTAGATAACTCATTTCATTCACAGTTAATCATCCTTCTTAACAGGTAAGGAACTATGGTTTTATAAAAATAGATTCCCACATTCTTCAATTCATGTTTGACACCTGGACAAACATCTCGATACCGCCTTGTGCATAGCTTGATGTTAGAAAACCCATGCGAACGGTTGAAACACAGACGCAACATCCCCGTCACCGGAATCATTGGAGACCGAATGAATCGTGCAAAGTCTGCACAGAGTTGCGTATAAGACGGATTGACAACGAAACCACCCATTCGAACCGACTGGATCGGCTTGAATGCGGCAGTTAAGTCCTACTTTATCGTTATAGTAATTTTAAAATTCACGGGATCGGCATGCGTCAATCATTGACATGCTGTAGACTTCGAACTTTCCAGCTATCAACACCTCCACTCATTGGGTTAAGGGCTTCAGTAACTGATCAGGTTCAGCATATTGAATCTGATCGATTTTGTTCAATGATTCGGCAGCGGATTCAAGCGCTGTTGCGTCGAGCTCAGGGGCTATCGATACAATCCATCGTTGGTTGGTACTGTGGGGTGACACAGTGATCTGCCTGCCGAGAGTCGTCTCGATTTTCTGATAAAGCGCTTGCTGTTGCTCGGTGGTTAAGGGGTTTTCAAACTGAATGATCAGTCTTTGCGGCGGGACAGCATTGATGGGGCTCACCAGTAAAAATGAAAGAACGACGAGTCTGACACTCGGGTAAATTCTCATGTCTTCCCTTGTATTATTGTCCACGCTGGATGTTATTCGATTAATATCGAGGTTAAAACCCCGGAAAACTCATAGTTTGAGCAATTTCACAATCTCATATAAAGACAAACTGGCATTCTGAGGAATAGCTTGTGGGTTGAACCAGGCCCACCGGATTATCAACAGTCAGACAGGCCGGTAGAAACCGAATACAAGGCGCCAAAGACCGGCTCAGTACCGTTATGAACATTCCACGCCACATACAAGCACTGCTATTCGATTTAGGCGGAGTGGTGCTTCGCCTGGACTGGGAAAGGATGTATTCGAGCTGGGCAGCAGATTCATCTCTCTCATGCGGTGAGATTCGAAGACGCTTTCAAATGGATTCGGCCTACAAACAACATGAAACCGGAGCACTGTCATCGCAAGCCTATTTCGCCGGTCTCAAGCGAAAACTGGAATTCTCCGGTGATGATCAGGCATTCATCAAAGGATGGAACGCCCTGTTTGTGGGTGAGATCGAGGAAACCGTTAAGCTGATATCTGTATTGAGCAGGGACATACCGGTTTACCTACTCACAAACTCAAACCCTACTCACGAATCGGCCTGGTGATCAAGCTATCCCCAGACTCTCGAGCTCTTTACCGATGTCTTCGTCTCGTCCAGCCTGGGTGTTCGAAAACCCGAACAGGCTGCATTCGCAGCGATTGCCCGGAGAATCGGCACAGACTTCGAGTCAATGATGTTTTTCGATGATACCCTGGAGAACATCGAAGGGGCCCGTGCTCTGGGACTGCAGAGCGTTCTGGTGAACCAACCATCCGACATCTTGCGGGCGTTTTCGCCCGATACATGAATCTTGCCTTGGTGAATTCACAAGACCTGTGAGGTTAGACCCGAACGAGTTCGACAAACCTTGACGAAAAGGCGACTGCGCCCGCAAGGGCCTTGATCAACCCGAGCAGGCAATCAATGGAGCGGTTTTTTCTGCGGACCTGTAAGACCAATCCACTCGACGCTTTGGCAAGAACGCGTGCCGAGTGGGGTCAGTGCAACTACTGATCTCGCTCGATGCTGTAGCGGGCGATCAACCGACCTTCTCCTCCCGAAGGGATCTCCACCACTTCTTCAGCAGCATTGGCGGTTTCCACGCAGATGAGGTTTTTATAGTCCTCATCGCCCAGGTCAGCCATTTGCTTGGCGATAGTGACCCATGGATTCCAGACCACGGCGGTGCGGCTGCTGATCGACCGGATGATGATCCGCCTGGCCAGTGCCTGATCGACTATTGTCAGGTCGCTTTCCACGTCGTTGTATATCCGATCCACCTCTGCGGTAAGCGTCACTTCACCTGACTGAATCTTCTCCTCTCCGTTGTCGACCTTGTCCAGATAGCGGAGGTTCTCCAGCCCCAGCACCTTGACGCCGTCGATGTCACCCACCTTGAAGTAGGTGTGAAACGCCTGGGTAATCGCGAAAGAGTTCTCACCGGTATTGCGGGTAATCAAGGCGAGGGTCAGATCATGGCCGACGGTGATTTCCAACAAAAGATTAAAGGCGCGGGGCCAGATCTCATGGGTATCGTCATCATCCTTCAGTTTGAGGACGACTTTGGTCTCACCCTCGGGGGTCGCTTCGGTGGAGGACAGGCTCCAGGTACGGTTTCGTACGAAACCATGACCGGGACGCCCCTGCCCCTCAGGATCAGGACCGAACCATGGCCAACAAATGGGCACACCGCCTTTGATGGCCTTGCCTTCCTGATAGTATGCCTGGCCACTGAGAAACAGCAGGTCTTCGGGTTCGTTGACCGGTCGGAATGAGAGCACCTGCCCCGCGTATACGGAGATCAGCGCGCTTGCCTTGCCATTATCGATCTCGATGAACGGGAAGCCTCCCTGTCCTTCGACGATTTTGAGTTGCTCCTGAATGGCAAATTCACTGTTCAATTTTTTGATGGTTGTCATACTCGTCTCTGTCACATTCCACTCGTGTTGCGAAGTTTACTGCGGCTGAGGAAACAGCACCATAGATTCCGGTCATTGTTTCTTGATTCAATGCAGATAGCCAGCTGGATCAATTCCAGGACAGCGGGGGTTCATCGAGCAAGGCGGCCTGTTCCCGCAGGGTCAGGACATGTTCCTCCCAGTAACCCAGGCTATCGAACCAGGGAAAGGCCAACGGGAAAGCCGGATCATCCCAGCGGGAGGCGATCCATGCCGCATAGTGGATCAGCCGCAAGGTACGCAGGGCCTCGACAAGGTGTAATTCGGCGGGATTGAAATTGTAAAATCGCGTATAGCCTTCCAACAGATCGGCAAGACGTGCAGTCATGTAGTTGCGCTCACCGGAGAGAAACATCCAGAGATCCTGTACCGCCGGGCCCATTCTGGCGTCGTCGAAATCGACGATGTGGGCTCCGTGCTCTGTCCAGAGGATGTTGCCCGGATGGCAATCCCCATGCAGGCGGATCATGCGCAGCCTGCCGGCCCTCTCGAAGCAGGCTCGGACCTGTTTGATGAGGTCTTGGGTCAGGCTGGCATAGGCCTCGATCAGATGTCCGGGTATAAAATCGTGCTCCAGGAGAAAACGGCGGGGCCGGACGGCATAGCTCTCGATGTCTACACTGGGTCGATGTTCGAAAGACTTGGCCGCACCCAACAGATGGATACGGCCGATGAAGCGCCCCAACTGTTCCAGATGATCCGGATTGTCCAGTTCCGGTGCCCGACCGCCACGACAAGGGTAGAGGGCGAATCGGTATGGCCCATGCGTATGCAGACTGACGCCGGATTCGTCCACCCAGGGGGGAATGACCGGGATCTCCTGCGCGGCCAGGGCGAGAGTGAACCGATGCTCCTCGACGATCGCCGCATCGCTCCAGCGCTCCGGCCGGTAGAATTTCGCCACCAGCGGTGGTCCCTCCTCCAGCCCGACCTGGTAGACCCGGTTTTCGTAGCTGTTGAGGGCCAGGATACGTCCATCGCAGAGGACGCCTTTCCCTTCCACCGCATCCAGGATCTGTTCCGGGGTGAGATTCGCGAAGGCAGTGATAGGTGAATGCTGATTCACCGGTGAAGGTCATCAGTATCTAGGGGATTCATAGGCCAGATCCTCTTTCCCCTCGACGATCGGACGCACGAAGATCTCGACCCGACGGTTGCGATGTTTCGCCGCCTCGGTCGTGGCAGAGTCCCGGGGTTCATTCTCGCCCCTGCCCTCGATGCGGATGCGTGTGGCGGTTACACCTTGCCGATTCAGCTGCGTCGCCACACTGCTGGCGCGCCGCTCGGACAGATGGAGATTGTACTCCCGGGCACCCACCGAATCGGTATGACCGATGACATGCACGGCCGTTTGAGTGTATTGGATGAGGTGCTTCGCCACTTTATGCAAGATGGGTTCGGCCGGGTCTTTGATGACTGCACTGTCAAAATCGAAAAAGACCTCGTTCTGCAGATAGAGTTTCAAGGTATCGTCTTCAAGCCTTTCGATCTCCACCTGCCGCTTGCGCTGCTCTTCCAACAGACTCTGTTCAAGCTCTTGCTGCTGTTTGTCCATGTAGCTGCCGACCATGGCCCCGGCCAATGCACCTGCCGCAGCGCCGATCAGCTCGGCTTTGTCATCGTCTTCCAATTGATGGCTCGCCGCGGCACCGGCCAAGCTGCCGACCAACGCGCCGGTCTTGGCCTGGGCATCCGGGTCATCGGTCGCACAAGCGGAGAGTGTCAGTCCAACGACCGCTGTCAGGACGCTGATTCTTCGCATAACATTGTTCAAAGTTATTCAGTTGCCATGGCTATGCATCGGAGAAAAAAAGGCAGGATCAGCTGATCCTGCCTTTTTGGTAGACTCCGGTTTTCAGTCCCTATTGCGGGTAACCATAGGGGTTATATCCCTGCTGATAGGGGTACTGTTGATAGGGATTGTATGCGGGGTAATTCGGGCCACCCCAGCTTGGATAGGCCGGTCTCTGCATCCTGGAATCCCACATCTCTCGACGTTTCTGCATCATCTCAACCATGGTCTTTCTCTCCGCCTCGGCGGACTTTCGCATGTCATCGAATTCCTTCAAGATGCGTGTTGCAGATTCGGAACGCTGTTGACTGTACGGCTTCTCGGTCGGGACCGGCGCCGCCGCTGGCTGCGCTGCTGTCTCTGCCGAGTCCGACACTTCGCTACCGCTTGCCGCTGTGCTGGTTGCCGGCACGGACTCGGGGGTCTCGACAGGACTCGGGGACGCTTCCGGGCTGGCGGGTTGCGGGGCCGGTTCGGCCGCAAGGTTGCGGCTTTCCGCGGCCTTCTCAGCGGCTGCCGTGGCGACTTCAGTCTCTACGGCAGCGGCAGGCTCAGGTGTTGGTTCGCTTGTGGCAGGTATTTCGCTGACCACCGGGGCGACGGCCTCAGTCTCGGTCTTCTCTGCGACGGCCGCGGCAGTCGCAGGCTCAGCAACGGGTTCTTCCACCGCCGCGGGAGCCGACGTGACGTCGGAGATGGCGGCCGGCACCACAACGCCCTCTGCGCGGTCGACGACGACCTCATGAGGGGTTGGTGTGGTTTTGCCTGCCGTCTCCGAGCCGGATACGTCGGAGGATTCAGCACTCGCGGCGGCTTGTACTGGTTCCGCCTCAGCCGTAGTCTCAGCACTCGTCGCTTGCGCCTCAAGCTCTGGGTTAACCGCTCCCGCATCTGTCGACACCACACGGCTCTCTTCCTGCCCAGCGGTGCCTGTTTCCGATCCCGGAGGGTGCTTTGCCAAGGACCTGATATAACTGAATCCGATGATTACGATGAGTAACCAGAAGATGACTTTTGGCACAAAGCCTGCTGAGCTACTGGATGTGGATGCCATGTTTTCGTCCTCTTTTTTGGTTTGGGCTTTAATAATCAATTCTGCCGTGACCATTGTCCCGTCACCGGCTGGATCTTGTCTATCCTTTGTTTTTTTGAACGTGTCTGCAGAGTTAGATTCTGTCGCTGAAGGCTCGCCTGATCGGGCGATGGCAGACTCCGGTTTTGGCGGTATCTGCAGCTTGGTGGCGGACTCGACCTCGGTTTGATCCGCCAGCAGCGACGGCTTTGCTTCAACTGCAGGCGCGTCGGGCGCTGCTGTTTGCGGCGATGGCTCTGGTTCGACCGTCTGCTGCGTATCGGTTGAAACCGTAGCGGCCCCGGACGGTTCCGGCTCGGTGGAATTCGGAATCGCTTTCTGCCTGTCGACATCGGCTACAGCGGGCGTGCTGGGTGCGACCTTTTGCTGACTGAGTGCCTGCTTTTTAGCGACTTTCTTTTTCGTCACTTTTTTCTTGGCAGCCTTCTTGGTGGCTTGCTTTTTTACCACCTTTTTCTTGGTCGCTTTTTTCTTGACGGTCTTTTTTTTGACAGCTCGCTTTTTGACGACCTTCTTTACCGGTTGATCATTGACCTGGTCATCGGATGCAGTGTCTTCACCGTGTTGTTGATGGTTTTTCTCAGATTCAACCACGACACAATCCCCATCTGAAGCATTTACACTGCATGAAGCCTAGCACACTGTCATTTTTATGCGCCCTGGCCCAGCCGATGAGGCATTCATATGGTGAACAGGGTCAATCAACCGGTTCGGTCAACCAACCGGCTATCCAGCTGAGACCGCCATCGCCAACCGACCCAAGGACCCGATACCATTCGTTACGCGCACCGACCGCTTTCAATACCGTCCCCTTTTCCGCGACGCCAATTTGTTTGAAACCGGTACCCGGACCGGAACGTAAGTTGGCCCGGTTCACTCTGACGCGAATTGGACGTCCCACCCAGGGCTTTCTGACCAGTTCCGGCATTAAGGCTTCCACTTCAGCAGCCCCCGCCAGCACCTTGGCGCGGATGATCTCACGGGCCTCCTCGTGTCCGCCATTTGCCGCCCGCAGATACCAGACCAGAGCCTGTTGCGGATCTGCCTTGATCCCATCGCCGTGAGTATAGGCCAGACCCAGGGCAAATTGTGCATCGACATGATCTTGAGCCGCGGCCTTGTTCCACCAGTGAATCGCTTGATTGATATCGACCTTCAGGCCGTTCCCGTTGGCATACAACCAACCGACATGATATGCCGCTTCGGCATGCCCTCGCATGGCCAAGGGTCGCCAGAGGCAGTAAGCCTCAGCAAAATCACCCCGTTCCAGGGATACCATACCTTGTTCGAAGGGGCCGGCAGTCACGGGCCGGTTGAAGGCAGCATATATCAGGAGAGCCATCAGCCAGCCTGGCCGCTTCAGCAGTCTCAAGACCTTGAGCAATGCGGGATGGGACATGGAAAGAGACTTCACGATGAAGCGGACTGCATGGTGAGAAAATTCGCAAGCAGGATTCTGACCGTTTCCATCCCAATCTTCAAATTTCTCTCGATATCGCTCATTCTGACGATCTGATCGTTGATGCCGGCTGCCCAGTTCGCCACAACGGCACAGGATGCGTAACAGATATCGAGCTCGCGGGCCAGGGAGGTCTCGGGCATACCGGTCATGCCGACGATATCGCAGCCGTCGTTCGCCAAGCGTTGCACCTCCATCGCAGTCTCAAGGCGTGGACCTTGTGTAGCGCCATAGGTTGCTGACTTGAAGACAGGCACTGGCATTTCAGTGCCCGCTTTGATCAACCGCTGACGGAGTCCCTCGCAATATGGATAGGTGAAATCGATATGTTTGACTTGACTCAGGTCTGAATCGAAATAGGTATGTTCCCTGCCGTAGGTGTAATCGATGATCTGATCCGGTATGACAATTCGTCCCGGGGCCATTTGATCAGTGATACCGCCAACGGCCGCCACTGCGATAATCGTATCGATACCGACGTGCTGTAGCGCCCAGAGATTCGCCCGATAGTTCACCCGATGCGGCGGAATGTTATGGGTAGAGCCATGCCGTGGTAAAAAGGCCACTTCACTCTCGGCTATTTTGCCGTATGTCAAAGCTGCAGAGGGCTCGCCGAATGGAGTGTGTATGACTTCCCGGTGAAGGATTGCCAAATCGGGGATCTTGTCCAACCCGGTTCCACCGATAATCGCCAGTTTTGTCATCTATCGCTTCCTGCTCATCAATCGCGGTAAGCTGATTCTATCCCTCATTATGCAGTTGGAAAATGATTTCGGTTGCATCTGCATCGTCTGTCAGCTATCGAGATGAGAAAAAAGCAACCCCCAGATGGGAAGATGATCGCGCACCATGAAAAAGGGGGCATCGGCCCCCTTGGTCAAGCGAATCCTGTGTCGGTGTCAGTTAACCGGTAGCAACCCGTGAGAAGACGCCAGACGATTCAAGCGTGGGAATCAGAATGGATTGTTCTCTTTCGATACGTTCTTCGATCATATCGAAGATTTCAAAGGTCTCCGCGACAAAGTCCTTGGTAAAATTGAAATCGCAGTCCTTCAACCACTTGTTGTAGTAGTCGTCATATTGTTTGCGCATGGGCTTTTGGCCATTCAAAAAACCCCAGGCCATGGATTTGAGTTTGGGATCTTCGTGTATCAGAAGACCCGGATAGATCTCCTGATCCTGTGATGTCATGTGCTTTTTCATCCGATCCGCAAGCTCACAGAGTAACCGATGGGTGGTCATGGCGTTGGGCCGGATTTTCAGCTGCTCTTCGGTCATCATGGCCCTCAGGTCATTGATCATGTCCTGCATTTCGCCATGACTTCCTTTCATACTATCTAAGGTGCTCACTACTGAATCCTCCTAAGGGATCATGCTTCCCAACAATAAATCATGCTGAGTAAAAACCGCCAATTGGGCAAAAAAAAAAGATTCCCTGGTCTTTGGACAGGTTAATCACACTGTAAACAATAGTGGACCAATTTCAGTGAAATAACAATAGGTACTTAATTTTATTAGTATTTTTGAATACTCTATCAGGTACATCCCTTATGCTGACACTCAAATTTAAGGGATTTCCCGCCAATCTGTTAAGTATTCACTGCAAATATCCCGGCTATATTTCTCAAATAGCCTTTGTAATCCATCCCAAATCCAAAAACATAGCGGTCATCCACCTCCAGGCCAACGAAATCAGCGATGAACCCATTTCCTCTCTTATGGCGCTTTTCAACCAGGACTGCCGTATAGACCGCTCGTGCACCCGCTTCTCGACAGGCAGCAACAATCCCCGCCAAAGTGAACCCTTCGTCCAGGATGTCATCAACGACCAGGATGGTCTCACCCGCCAGGGAGATGCTTGGTTTGCCGATCCACTCGAGCTCCCGGCCCGAGGTCTCGCCCCGATAGCGTGAGGCATGGATGTAGTCGTAGCGAAGCGGGAACCTGAGCCTCGTCAACAGATGCCCCATAGGGATCAAGGCTCCATTGAGCACACAAAGCAGGATAGGATTCTCTGCAGAGAGCCTGGCGCTGATCTCAGATGCCATGATATCCAGCGCCTGCTCGACCTCACTCTGGGTATAGAGCCTGGTCGCTGCAGCCAAGACCCGTTCAGCTTCTGCGGAAGTCATCTTACCTTCTCATTCCAAATCCAGATCGAGCGACACCTGTTGGTCGGACGCTGCCAAAGCCGTCACCGCCTCCCCCCAACGGGGATCCAGGTGCAGATTCTGGCGGCTGACCTGCCCCCGGCCATGCATTCTCATGAGTCGCACATGAGCCGCCGGATCATTGTAGTCACTGAGGGCCTCGAGTACATTTTCTGCGGCGCGACGCTTGTTACAGACCAGAACCATGTCACAACCGGCATCCAACGCCGCCAATGCCCGTTCGGCATAACTCCCGGCCTCCTCTGCGGCGGTCATGCTGAGATCATCGCTGAAGATGACACCTTGAAAACCCAGCCTTTCACGCAGTACCTGCTTGAGCCAGAACTGGGAAAAACCGGCGAGTTGCCGATCCATTCGCTGGTAGATCACATGCGCCGGCATGATCGCCTCTATGCCATCGTGGATCATGCGCTCGAAAGGCCTGAGATCCTCCATCAAAAGATCCTCATAACGCCTTGTATCGACAGGCAATGCCAGATGTGAATCGGCCTCCACCCCGCCATGTCCGGGAAAATGTTTGCCGACGGCCGCCATGCCTGCGGCATGCACCCCCTGCATCCAGGCATGCGCGAGTTTCGCGACCGTTTCCGGTTGGGCTGCGAAGGCCCGGTCGCCGATGACCCGGCTGATACCGATCCCAAGATCCAAAACCGGCGCAAAACTGAAGTCCACCCCGCAGACCAACAACTCGGCCGCCATCAGCCAGCCCCCCTGTTCGGCCAGCCGCATGCCTTTATCAGGGCGTTTCGCAAACTGTTCCCCGTACCACGCGGCGGCAGGCAGCAGAGTGAAGCCATCCTTGAAACGTTGTACCCGACCCCCTTCATGATCCACCGAGATGAGCAGGTGGGGGTTTCTGCAGGCGTGGATCTCTGCGCAAAGCTGGGTCAGCTGATCCCGGTTCTGATAATTACGGGAGAACAGAATCACCCCACCGGTGGCGGGATGCTTCAGCAACTCGCCCTCTACCTGGGAGAGGCGGGTCCCCTCCAGATCGATCATTACCGGACCAAGGCTCATATTGTTTGACTGACGATTCCCCTTCAATTTTCACCCCAGTATGCCGTAAAGCTCGGTAGTGGAAAACAACGGCTGTGTATTCAGCCAGGTATTGACTCACTCGAAACCTAACCCATCATATTGTCAGGAACCCAAGCCATGCATCTGACCCTGATTGCCAGCCTCCTTCTATTCTTTTGCTCCACAGCGAGCTACGCGGAAGACAAGGAGGACGGCGTTCCGACCATCAGCTACTATGAAATCAAACCTTCACTGGTGGCCAATCTGGCCAGTGGCGGTAAATACATCCGTACGGACATTCAGGTCATGACCCGGGATGAGACTTACAAAGAGAGTCTCGAATTACACGGGCCAGCGATCCGCCACACCCTGCTGCTGCTGCTCTCCGAACAGGATGGACGCACCATCAAGACCCCCGAGGGTAAAGAAGCCCTGAGACAGGAGGCGTTGACTCAGGTCAGTCAAGTCATGAAGGATCTGAGTGGCAAGGACAGCCTGCAGGAACTCTTCTTTACGACCTTTTTCGTGCAGTAAGCCGGATGTCCAGGCGGTCACGCAATCGATCTCCCAACAGATTCAGCGAGAAGACGACCAACAGTATTGTACAGCCCGGCGCCAGCACCATATGCGGCGCCATCAGCATATAGCTCGCCCCGTCACGGATCATACTGCCCCAGGAGGCTGCCGGCGGTTGAATGCCCAGACCCAGAAAGGACAGTCCTGCTTCCGCGATGACCGCTCCGGCCACCCCGAAGGTCGCCTCCACGATCAGCGGCGCGGCGATCAGCGGCAACAGGTGACGTAACAGAATACGCCAATGACCGCTGCCCAAAGCGATGGCCGCGCTGACGTGATCACGCTGCTTGAGGGCCAGCGTCTGAGCCCTTGCCAGCCGCGCATATCCTACCCAACCCACCACCGACAAGGCGATGATCAGGTTGTCCAGGCCGGGCCCCATGATCCCCGCCAGGGCGATCGCCAAGAGAATTCCGGGAAAGGCCAAAAAGACCTCGATGAGCCTGACGATGAGAAGGTCGATCCAGCCGCCCCGATAACCGGCGATCAGTCCCAGCAATGACCCGATCACCGAGGTCACCGCAACCACCCCGAACGCCACTAAAAAAGAGGTCTGGGCACCGACGATGAGCCGCTCCAGGAGCGGCCGTCCCAAATCATCGAATCCCAACAGACCGAGTTCGCTCGGAGGCGCGAGGATGCGTTGCAGGTCGATCGTGTTTGCCCCGGCGGCGAACCCACCCCCGAACAGAGCGGCCAGTGCCCAGAGCAACAGAATGAACATGGACAACCCACGCAGCATCAATCCAACCCCTGGCGGATCCGCGGATCGAGCACGCCGTAAGCCAGATCTGTGAGGGTATTCACCAGCACATAGACCAGGCTCACGAATAACACACAGCCCTGCACTACCGGGTAGTCCCGTTTCTGAATCGCCTCGATCAACAGGGAACCGACCCCCGGCCAATCGAAGACGATCTCGGTCACGACCGCACCGCCCAGCAAGGCGCCAAGCTGCAGCCCGAGCAGAGTTACCACCGGCAGCCAGGCATTACGCATGGCATGTCGCCAGACCACGCGCGGTTCATCCAGTCCCTTGGCCCTGGCGGTTCGCACATAGTCCTCACCCAGCACCTCCAACAGGCTGCTTCTGACCATCCTGGCGAGGATCGCCGCGAATCCAGTCCCCAAAGTAATGGCGGGCAGAATGATGCTGCCGCTCGCTTCTCTGCCGCTGACCGGCGTCCAACCCAGCCACAGCGAGAAGACCAGGACCAATACCGGTCCGAGCCAGAAATTGGGGATGGACAATCCCACCAGGGAGAAGCTCATTGCCCCCCAATCCCAGGCCTCACCACGTCTGACCGCGGCCAGCAACCCGAGGGGGATAGCGATCAGCAAGGCGCAGACCGTGGCGGCGAGTGCCAGCTGCAGGGTGGCGGGGATGCGCGCTGCCAACAGTTCGCTGACCGGCTGCCTGCTGTAAATGGAACTGCCCAGGTCGAGCCTCGCCAGACCACTGAAATAATCCAGCAACTGCCGGCCCAGGGCCTGATCGAGTCCCAGCGCGGTGCGCAGGGCCTCCCGGTCCGCCGGCCTGGCGGACTCCCCCAGCATCACATCCACCGGATCGCCCGGCACCAGGTGGATCAGCAGAAAGACCACCAAGGCGACCCCGACGACTACCAGCAAGGCGCTGAACAGCCGGGTGAGCAGGTAGTCAATCATCGGATCTCCACCAACATGCCGTTTTTGACCCGATCGAAGAGTTGCAGCAAATCCCGGTTCCGCATACGGATACAGCCATGCGAGCAGGGGATCCCCATGGGTTCCCTGTCCGGGCAGCCGTGGATGTAAATGAAGCGCCGCAGGGTATCCACCTGTCCGCCTCGGTTGCGTCCCGGCTCGATGCCTGTCAGCCAGAGTATCCTGGTCAATATCCAGTCCCGCTCGGGTTGTTGCCCTGCAAGCTTCGGAGAAAACACCTCACCACTCGGCCTGCGAGCAATAAAGACTGTATTTTCAGGGCAATGAGCACCAATCTTTATACGTATTCTATGGTTCCCCCGAGGGGTACAACCACTGCCATATTGCTCGCCTGCCCCGTTCAGGGCGGTGGAAACCGGAAACCGAAGCAGCTCCCTGCCCTGCTCATACAGGCTGAGGCGCTGTTTGGAGAGATCAATCAGCAGCATCCGCCAGCTCCGCTGAAGAAATTCTCGAATGCATCAATTCCACCGTCTCCAAGCCGTCGTAGTTGCCGTCCGGCCTGAGCCGATAACCTTCAACCTCCTGGCGGCTGACCGCCAGTTGGTCTTCATACCATAAGGGGACATAAGGTAGATCCTCATGCAGTCTCTGTTGGATATGCCGATAGCTGACGGCCAGCTCCGCCAGGGACTCCTGGGATTCGGCCTGCAGCAGCAACTCATCAACCAAAGGACTCGTATAACGCCCCCGATTAGCCCCCGCCGGGGGCACGTGATCCGAGGCGAAGATATAACGAAAGCTGTCGGGGGTGCGTAATCCCACCCAGGTCAGGCTATAGAGCTGGAAGCGCCCGGCCTTGATGTCGCCAAAAAAGGTGCCCCAGTCGTAGCTGCGCAGATCGAGCTCGATGCCGACCGCCTGCAACTGGCTTTGAATGATGGTCGCGAGCCGGATGCGGAATGGATCGCTGGAGGTCTTGTAGGTCAGCTTCAAGGGATTCCCCGGACCGTAACCCGCCCGCCCCAACAAGGCCTTTGCACGCTCCGGGTCGTAGGGGATGGGTGGCAGATCCACAGCGCCTGCCCAATGCTCCGGCGGAAACAGCGCTTCGGCGGTGCGTGCCGCTCGGTTCATTACCAGACGGATGATGGCTTGCCGGTCGATCGCATGAGCGATTGCCCTACGCACCAAGGGATTGCCGGTCGCCGCATCATCCATATTGAATCCGATATATGAGAAATTATTTCCAACCATTTGTTTTAACTGGATTCCGTCTCTTGACTTCAGATAGCCCACCAATTCAGGGGAGAGGTCGTTCTGTAACAGGTGTATCTCTCCCCGCAATAGTTTGAGGACCCTCACCGTAGGGTTTTTCACTTCCACCAGTTCAATCAACTGGTGATCAATCAACCTTTCCAGCCGCAGACGTCCTGGCACTGACCGGTCCACGATTCTAAAGCCGCCACTACCCACCGGATGACTCTCGAAGGGATGTGACTCGGCGATCAGCTTGGCAGGCAGGATCTCCAGCGCCAGATAGGCCGGAAACAAGGGGTCGGTACGCTGCAGGTAAAAGTCGATCTGCTCTTCGTTGACCTGCTCGACCTGCTCGATCAAGGTCAGGGTGGAGCGATGCGGTGAGGCATTGGCAGGATCGAGGACGAAGCGATAGGTGGCGACCACGTCCGCGGCGGTCAGCGGTTGACCGTTGCTGAATACCTGCCGCGGCCGGGTCAAGCGAAACCGATAGTGGGTTCCGCTGATACGTCGCCAATCGGCTATACCGGGTACCGGCATGCTCCGGGCGTCGAACTCCACCAGACGCTGGTAGAGCAGCCGGTTGATACGGGCGGAAGTGGCGTCGGTGGCGAAGCGGGGGTCGAGATTCAAGGGTGCCGTCGCAAGCCCCATACGAATCACCCGGTCGTCGAGTACCTCACCACAGGCGGTCAGTAACAGCCAGGCCAGAAACAGCAAGGGCACCCGTATGGCCGAGCGACTACCAGTCACAATAGGGGTGCTTGACCAGGCTGGCGTTGTAATACTTGGGATCCGAGGAGACCTCCTCACCGACCCACTCCGGCAATTCAAACACCTCACCCTCTGACAGCAATTCAACCTCTGCGACCACCAAACCGGCGTTGTCACCGCGAAACTGATCCAGGTCCCAGAGGTGATCTCCACAGCGTACCTTATACCGCACTTTGTCGATCACCGAACCCGAGGTCAGATTCGCCAACATCTCCTCAGCATCCCGCCGGGGAATCTCATACTCATACTCCGATCGTCTGATACCCAAGGTGGCACTCTTGATGTTCAGATGGGCCTGGCCATTGGCGATCCGGACGCGGATGCTGGCATTCGGGAGTGTTGCCAGATAAGCCTGCTGCATAACCGACTCCGATTCCACGAATGACTTCCATTTATCATTTATTACTAGATACTTACGCTCTATTTCTACAGCCATTTATCATCTCTTGTTTTATATCTGCACAGCGCACCTTTCACGCAGCACGCCGCATCCTATCGAATCTTTAAACCTTTTCGAACAGGGCCATCGACTCCACATGGGCGGTGTGGGGGAACATGTCCATGATCCCGGCGCTGAACAGCCGATAGCCCAGCTCATGCACCAGGATGCCCGCATCCCTCGCCAGGGTGCCTGGGTAACAGGAGATATAGACCAGCCGTTCCGCGCCGAGCCGGGGCAGATGCCCCAATACCTCTTGCGCACCGCTACGCGGTGGATCGAGCAGCACCTTGTTGAAGCGGTCCTGCAGCCAGGGCTCGTTCTCAAGAGTCTCGTACAGATTGGCGGTGAAGAAACGCACATTGTTGATGTGATTCAACTGCGCATTCGCCCGCGCGCGCGCGACCAGACCGCTGTCTCCTTCCACCCCGGTAACCTCTCCCGCCTGACGTGCCAGCGGAAGGGTGAAATTGCCCAGGCCGCAGAACAGATCGAGCACCCGGTCTACCGGTTCCAGCTCCAGCATCTCCACGGCCTGGCGGACCATCTGCCGGTTGATGTCGGTATTCACCTGAGTGAAGTCATTGGGCAGGAAACGCAGGGTGAGGTCAAAATCCGGAAGCTGATAGAAAAGCTCCAAGGGCTCTCCGCTGACCGGCCGGACCGTCTCCAGCCCCCCATCCTGTTGATAGATCGCCACATCGTGCTGTGCTCCAAACCCCGCCAATTTCTGCAGATCCTCTGCACTGGGCTCCTGCAACAGCCGGAAGATCAGCACACAGACCGAATCACCCATGGCCATCTCGATCTGCGGGATCTTGTGCCGAATCGAAAGACCGTCGATCAACTGGCTCAACGCGGGCAGCAGTTCACCGACTCTGGGGTGGAGGATATGACAGGTATCGATATTCGCCACGAAGGAGGAGCCTCGCTCCCGAAAACCGACCAGAGTCCCCCCCTTTTTTGGTACATAACGTACGCCAAGCCGAGCCTTGCGGCGATAGCCCCAAGCAGATTCACTCAACAGGGGTGAGAGGATCTCAACGGGTTCCACCCGGCCGATACGTTGCAGGGTATCCAGCATGGCCTGCTGCTTAGAGACCACCTGGGCCTCTGGGTCCTGATGCTGCAAGCTGCAACCACCACAGATGCCGAATTGACTACAGCGAGCTTCGACCCGCTGTGGTGACGCCTCCAGGACCTCCACCGTTCGGCCCTCATCATATTTTCGTTGCCGGCTCGTATAGACAAAACGCACCCGCTCCCGGGGCAATGAACCATAGACAAAGGTCGCCTTGCCATCCACATGGGCCACCCCTTTGCCGTCGTGGGTCAGTGATTCTACCTCCGTCTCGACGGAATCTTTGGGTAAGGGTTTGCGACGGGAACGCCCCATAGGCAGATCACCTCTCGATCAATGTTCAACGAGAGGCGATTCTACCTCATACCCGGCAATATTCCCGCCCCGCAGTTGCGCAGCGCTTACTTCTGTACCCAGGCACCCTTTTCGTTCTGATACCACCATCCCTGCTGTGCATTATTGACCCAGGTCTTGCCGAAAGTCGCTCGGATATCCTTTTCCCACTCAGGGTGTCCATTGGCCCTGGCGATTTCCTGGTAGAGTTGATTGCGGTCTGTGTTCTCCGCATTCACCAGATTCTTCAGTTGCCCCCGTTGCTTGAGCGGGACGGCTGAGAGTTCCCGGACACCCACCATGGCATCCTGAGTAAAACCGATCGCACCGCTTTTATAGAAACCCTTCAACGAGGCGTGACGCTTCTTCATGGCGGCCTGCAGTTTGCGTACCGCCGGACTGCTCACATCGAACTTGGGTTGGCCGGCTGCCTGAGCAGCGGGTATCAACACATTCAACGGATTGAAAACATAACCTGATTCGATCTCCAGGGCTCGCCGCGACTGCTCAGGGGTTGCGGGTGCGGATTGGTCTTGTTCCTCACTCAAGATGTCATCCACGATCTTTTCCGCCGCCTCCCTGGCTTCTGCCGCCGGAAAGTAGATATTGATGGTCACGCAGGCCGTCAAGATAATCAGTCCTGCGAAAAAAGCGATGAATTTGACCCGGCTCATGATTGACTCCTGTAGTGATTGCTGACGGGGTTTCGATACATTCGGACCTATTTATTTCATGAATAGTTTCAACCTCGGCGATCCCATGGAAATACGACAAGGGATCAGTTCTTTTGGGCGTATCCGCAAGACGCATTTATACGGAACGATACTGATTCACAAACTCGATTAACTTTAGATGCAGTCAAAGCCATGCATGGCCATCGTTCGGGGAATATGGCTTAATCCTAGGATAATCATATTTGATGTGTACATCTCATGAAAATGTCCATTGCAGAGCACCTAAAAAAACACTTCTGGTGGCTACCCATAGGCCCGGTACCGGAAATCAGTGCGTCCGACCTGCACAGCAGCCTGAGCGGGGATGATCGCCCGCAGATCATCGACGTAAGAACGGCCGCCGAATGGCGGCTCAGTCATATCCCGGGCGCTGCCAATGTCTCGGTTAAACAACTCAAGCGGAATGCTGAATCACTCGAACTCGATGCAGACCGGCCTGTTGTGGCCATCTGTCTGAGCGCACACCGTAGTATACCGGCAGTACGATTATTGCAGATCAAAGGCTTCCCCAACGCCGTACAGCTGCAAGGCGGCATGCTGGCCTGGTGGAAAAAAGATTACCCAACTCTCAGCGCCGAATGAAAGTCAGGGCGATGGAAACGCCTGGCTTGTGCGCACCCACCCATCTCACCGCCTAGGATTGCACCGGCATCACGTTATGCCGAATACACCCTATAACCACCTAAAATACTAGGATAAACCCTGGTATTGACCCTGACCGCCCCGGGTTTCACCGGATAGCCTTCTGGCCGATTCAGTGCGACGCTTGCTGACGGATAACCATATCCTCTTATTGGTCTAACCATCTTCTCAACATTGGCCTGACCGAAAGGACGGAAGGCTGATATGAAGCGTTGTATCGCTGGCCTGTATGGTCAGCTGCATCGACAGACAAAACTCAATAACAATCCACCTTGTTCGGAGGAATCGATCTCATGAAGAAATTGGCTTTTTTTACAGTGGTTGCCGTCGCCGCCAGCCTGGCGACACCCGTTAATGCAGGCGGTCCCAAAGAGACCCACCCATGCTACGGGGTGGCAGACTGTAAGACCCAGACCTCGAGAAAGGATTTTTCAAAATGCGTCAAGGCCAACAAGGAAGAGGCGAATGCCAACGCCGCGTGCGCTGAGTTTCGCAAAGACAAAAAAGCCTATATGGAAAAGCACAATATCCAGGGCCTGGAATCCCTGTTCAACTAACCGATCGGCGCTAGCCACAGGGAGGTGGTTCGACCCCATGGCGGTAATCCAACACCCAGGGCCGTGCATACCGGTGTGGTTCAGTTCAACCCGCCCGCCAATAGTCTGTTTCGATCCCCTCCCCCAGGTCTGCATCAATCAGACGTTGCCTGACCTCAAGTAATTTTTCGATCAATGAGGGCTCGAACCTTTCGTATCCCGCCGCGTCGGGGGAACGCCGCACCACCACCCCGAGTAGCTCCGTAATGGCGTTACCGATGGAGTTCTGGCTGATGGTCACGATCAATTTGCCATCATCGTTCCGATAGATCAGCTGCTTGAAGGCGGGTTGCCAACGTATCGCATTAGCGTATTTTGCATCCACGATGCACTGCTCCCGCACCTTCTTTGCGGTACCGAGAAAGTCGTTATCGAACAGCAGGACGCTCTCCACCTGCTCGGGAAAATAGACATCCGCCAAGATCGGTGCATTGCGGGTCGAAACCTGGGTGAAGAAGGTTCGGTAGAAATCGATGAAGCCCTGCAGGATCAGGTCATATTCCTTCCAGAATCGGATGTCACGCAGTCGGTCGATCCCACCCTGGATCTCCCAGCATGGCAATCCCTGCGGATAACCGGTCAATTCGAGCCTGGATTCATCCGATGCAAGGGGTTTCAAGACCTTGAGATCCAGCGCCCGATTGAAAAATTCCCGGTAGACCTCCCGCATGTAGGATTGAAACAGGCTGTGCTGACCACCATCGGTCAGGTTGGGATTGGCCGGATCCGCCAGCTTCGCCTCCCGTAACTGTTGCATGGAGAAAACGATGAAATGGTTATGCAGCATCCGAATGCTCGGAACACCGGGAGAAGTCAACGGCCAGGTGGCATCCAGGCTCGCCTCGCCCGCCAGAACCAAGTGCTCGGCCGGGTCGGGGTATTGCTCGAGCAGGTACTCGATGATGATCTGGTTCATCCGGTTCCAGACATGCTTTACGTTCTCCGGGACCTGGGTACGGCGTACGGGTCTACCCAACGGATTGAGGATCACCTGTGAGGTATTGTAGATGATGGAGGTGTCAAACTCGTTGCTGTGGCCCAGGGCCTTCCGGTAGAGCAGCAGATTTTCCGGATTAACCAGCAGTCCATTGTTGTGTACCAGGTCGTTGAGGTTTTCCGTGCTATTGAAAAACTCATTGGGTTTCATACCCTCCGGCACATCCAGGGGAATGGGGCGGAATGGGGTGATAATCTCTCGTGGACCATACTCCATCGATGGATACCTCAATAACTGCTCTGAAGACCCCCGATTTTAACCAACTCTGGGGTCTTTTTCGGCGATACCTGGCAAATCATTGACGGATGTCAGACAGCTTTACCCCATCGACTGCTTGATACGTTGCCAAATCCGGTAGAAAAAACCGCTTTGCAGCTCGATACGCTCGAGCCTGCTGCGGATATCCTCTAAGGCCTCGATTACCGGCTGGGTTGGCTCCTGCTGACTCGGCGATGTGGCAATCGACTGATAGATGGCTCGCTCCATCCATTCACTGAGTTTCAATCCCTCCTGCCTTGCAGCTTGGGTGGCCGCTTCCCTGGCCGTGCTGGATATCCCGCGCAGGGTCCACTGACCGTTGGCTGAAGACTTTTTCCGGGTAGAGGCGGTTTTCTTCTGTCGAGCCACAGCTGGCGTTGAACTTTCATGTTCGGCTGTCGGCACTTCTTCCCCGGCAGGTCTCACCAATCCACCTATATCTTTTTTCAAGGTAATGGGCTTTTGCGGCAACTCAGAATAATCCGCTATGGGTTTACTGCCCGGTGTTTGCTTGGAGTCAACCATGGTCAGATATCCTGTTATTTATCAATTAGCTACGGATAAATAATTATATCAGGGCAAGACAAGATCAGGAAAAAATGTTGGCGGATCTGCCCCAAATCGGCCATCTCAAATCTGAGAACAGCCTGGTGAGGAATCTGATTACTAATCTAGATTGACGAGCGATGGGCTTTACAGCTCCGTTTGACCGGCCCACAAGACCCGATGCTTGGCCTAATGCTGGAAGCCGAGTGACAACATGGCCGTTTGCTACAGTCTGGTACATGAACCACAGATTATGGCTTTACTCAGCATGGAGTTATCGGGAGTCGAAAATTCATTCCCTAAGGAAAGCGCGCACATGAGAGAAATAAAAAACCCTCAGAGACTGATGCCTCTAAGGGTAATTTTCATTTGGTAGGCGCGATTGGAGTCGAACCAACGACCTCTACCATGTCAAGGTAGCGCTCTAACCAACTGAGCTACGCGCCTGTTGATCGGGACGGTGATCATACTAGCAGTCGAATGACGAATGCAAGCCACGGCCGTAAGCTGATTTTCCATTTTCACCGTTGCTCGTCATCCAAGTCTAATTGCCTAGAGCCTATCAAGGCCCATACTTTGCAATGAAATGGGTCAAGATCCATAAATGATGGATAAAGGATCAATCTTCAGACCTGAAAGGGATGCGGGATATCCTGACGGATATAACCATTTACCCATGCTTTTCTGTTTTTCCCAATCGCACCAATCAACTCGCGCCATTGCGCATCGGTGAACCGACGATCACTCAATCCGAGACGGAAACAGCTCGTTGATTCCGAGTTCAGCATATACAGGAGCATTTCAGTTCTCTGGCACCCGTCACTGAGAGTCTCACCTGAGGCAACTCTATTCTCATGGCCTGGTGCCGATGCGCTTACTCTTCGTGATTTTCTGTGAGGTCAAAGAACTGGATCACACGGTGGTTAAAATCGAGCTCACCAGCATCTTTGCGGGATTCCAGGAAGGATATGGCGGTCTCTTCACTGACACCGGCAAGATGTGCCAACTCCTCCGGACCGATCTTGACTGACCAGACATTGATTCGTTTGGCATCCGGCTTAGCCTGGCTTTTCACCACATCAATGGCGAAATTGAGTCGTTGTGAGTTGGCTCCATAGGCGAGCACCAGCGCCAGGTCATCCATACGGCGGATGCGTCGCGCAAAATCACCTAAAATCAGATTCAACAACCGTGGCTCACTGCGAATCACATCGTGAAATGTCTTCCTGTCCAGTATTATCAGTTCCGATGTCTTCATTACTGTTGCGGTGGCTGACCTTGGATTGGTGTCGATCAGTGCCAATTCACCGAAAATCTCGCCACGCCCCAGGGTTGCCAGAGTCAATTGCGAACCACTCAGGTCTTTCCTGGATATCTTGACGGCTCCCTCATCCACAACATAAGCGAAATCACCTGCATCACCTTCTGAAAACAGCACCTCACCGGTTTTCAGCAGCAGACGCTCAAAATGGCCGCTGTAGGCCTGAAGTAAATCACTCTGCAGATGTCCAAATGCCCACTGATAGAGCGTCTCAAATTGAGCAGCGATGGGGATGATGTAATTTCCGATCGATTCGATCCAGAGTTTATCCGTCAGGGCAGTGAATCCGAGCCGGTCATACATACCCACTGTTTCATGATTGACGGTTGCATACACATGGGTGACACCCCATGAGTGCCAGACACCGACCGCCATTTTTATCAACGCGCGAATCACATCTCTGCGGCTTTTCCATTTTCTACGGATTGCCAGCATCCCGGCGCAGGTCACCAGTGTCGCGCGTTGGTATTGATTCTGCCATTGACTCTCGGCTTCGGCGCGATACGGAGTGAGGTCAAAATGTTCTTCGGATGGCAGCCCCATTCCCGAATCCAGGCTGATACGCAGGGTACCAACGGGTTCGTACCGATCATAAGCAATGATGTTGACGCAATCAGGAAAGGCATCAAAGCGATCGACGATACGCTTTTCTTTAAAGGTTGCATCCGCATACTTTCTGTCCTCCCGAACATAGACCTCGTACCTCAACCAGAAGACATCATCCAATTCCTTTGCGGTCTGGGCTATTTTTAATTTCATTGCCATAAGGTTGTCTGATCATCCGTTTGAACATTTTCAGAAGCCGTCAATATTGCATGGTATCCGTTCATGTAAAAGCCTGGTCCAGCCCCATTTGTTGGAGTCTTTTCACGACCCAGCGGCGTTTAATCTTTTGTAACCAATTGCGGTTTCCCGCATACAGATATCCCTTCTCCAACCTTTGTCGATAGGCGTCAAACTGCAGAAAGTGAGGCGCCAGGAATGAGGGCTTGTTCCCAAGCAGTATCCGAACTGCCTCAGCTCCCAACAAGCAGGCAGCCTGCTGCACACCGATGATTGAGGATGGCCCCCGCCCTTCAGCCGGCTTGACAGTGCTCAAGTCGAGATAGGGAGCCTGCAGAGCTCGTGGAGCAAGCCCCATGAGGAAGTTGACGAACTGATCGAAAGAGGATTGCTCATCAGACAGATCGAAGTACTCATCGAAGGACTGTCCGTCAGGCATAAAGACATGCAAGGTACCCGAAAAGCCTAATGGGGCGGCCGTCAGCCCTGGAATCGACCGCTTCCAGGCTTCAGTAAACAAGATTCTCCGAATAGCCGAGGCAAAAAAATCAATGCCGTCTATCAGAAGATCTGCACCATCGACAAAGGCTGCAGCGTTCTCTGGGTTAATTCCGCCTTCCACAACCATGATGTCGGCCTGCGGGTTAATCGCAAACAGCATCTCTGCGATGACCTCGGCCTTGTTACGGCCAATCGTCCCGATATTGGCCCCAATCTGGCGATTAAAATTTGTTAAGGAGAAGCAGTCGGGGTCTGAAATTCGAAACCGACCTACACCCATGCGGGCCAGTGTCTGGGCATGCACCCCACCAACCCCACCACAACCGGGTATGACGACGAGTTTACCGGACAGTTCAGAGAGCTCTTGTTGACTGATAAGCCCAATATTCCGCTCAAATGCATCGTGATGCGAATACTGGAAATCATCCATGGATGGATTCTCCCGTTTGTTGTGTTATAAAGCATGGTATTGAGAAATTGACTGAAATACGGGTATTGACCCACACGGAAGCCAGGTTCAATGAATTCTTATAATTGGTGTATTTTAGTCTATTTATTCTGATGACAAGCCAAATCATAGAAGATTTATCGTCCATCAGACGAGGACAGCACCTGACACCATTCTTCAGTGAAAGACAGCCGCTCTGCACACCTGAAAAAATCGTTGTTGTGAAATAGGAGCAAGAACTGATCGCTAATACTTGATGGACCGATCACCCTCGTAAGACAACTTGTTATGGTTCTTGAGGCAGTCCACAGGGCATTCCTGTTGCTTATCTGCGAGTGGAAAATCAGCCATTCTTGCATTGAGATAGGTGTAAAGCTTGTTCAACCAGTCGGGTTGATTGTCATCAGGTTTGACATCTCGCGTCCGAAAATCGTAGGGAGCGATCAAGACATGGGCGTTATCGATACCAATCGTTGAGACCAGAGTAAAGAGTTCCTCCACACTGCGATTACCAATGGCCAGGCAACCGACGGACCAGGCGCTCCCATGGATGAAGATATTTGAGCCGGGTGTCTTGCGACCTTCATCGAAGGCATTTTTCCAGTCATAGGCATTCGGGAAATTGAGTTTCAACGAAAGATGGAAATTGCTGTTGGGATTCAACGCCTCGATTCGGTAAAAGCCTTCAGGCACTTGCTTGTCACCTTCTTGTAACTTTGGGCCATTACGTCCACTGGCAGCAAAGACAGGGTAATCGTAGACGTGTTGCCAGTGCATTGACTGCCAAGCCCAGAGCTCCAGCTTGCGACTCTCTTTCAATGCGATGAGTTGGACCCGCTCCGGAGGAAAATCTAATCCTGCGTAGAGAAACCGTGCCTTCAGCAGCTGTAATGTCTTTGAATTTGGGGGTTGTTCGATGTCTTCGTCAGCCGCAAACAACAGTCCACCCAGCGAAAAAGACAACAGCACCCAACAGAGTAACTTCAATCCGAGGCCTCACGCTGTATGACACGTTTTAACCAGTTTCCGTAAATAATATCCGAAATCTCGTGAAGCCGTTGAATACGACCACGAAGATCCTGGGTGATAGACTCTGCTGTTTGGATGCAACAGGATTCAAGCTTGAGATCACTCCCGTATTTGTCCAGCCAGGCCTCCACCATCTCTTCGGTCATTTCGAGATGAAACTGCATACCCAGATGGTCGTCTATGACATATCCCTGGTTTTTGTAACATTCGCTCATCAGCAAGGGCTGACTGCCGGGAGGCATTGAGAAGGTATCCGCATGCCAATGAAAGGTATCGAATTCCACGGGTAAGCCATCCAGCCAGCCATCATGCTGGTTATTGCTCAAGCGATAGAGGGGATACCAACCGATCTCCATGCCCTCCCCCCGGGTCACCACGCCCCCCAGCGCTTTACTCATCAGTTGCCCACCGAAGCAGATCCCCATCATGGGGACACCCGCCCTATCGGCTTTCCGGATTAATTCCATTTCATCATCGATCCAGGGGAGCTGATCGTTGACCCCAACAGCAGCCCCCATGAAGACCAGTCCGGAGACGTCATGCACCCCAGCAGGCACCGGGCGATTCGCATCGATACAGACCAATTCCCAGGGAACCGCCTGACGATCGAGAAAATCCCCGAGATAACCGGGCCCTTCACAGGCGATATGACGAAAGATGCGTATCGGTCTCATGGACGAACAGCAGGTTCATGTTTGTCCTGACATTCTAACCTCAAACTTGGCTTGTATGGGAGTGGCATTCAACCTTGTGATTATAGAACCAAATCTCCACTCACCCTGAATCTCAGTAGACAGATTTATAGTCTGGTCAGGAGTTTCAGCGGCTCAGAGACGTCCGCGACAACCACATAACGCCAAGGGCCACCCGGACTCAGGGCATCGAACGGATAACAAGTGATCAAAACCAACTGCTGTCGGCTGTCCGGGCTGAGTATCCATCCAGCCCGTTCATGCTGTATCTGCCGATCCGAGACGCGATATTCCACCGCTGTCCCGGTGAGGGTATGGATGATGATCCGGTCACCAGTTCTCAGGTGCTGCAGAAACCGAAAATGGGTATCCCGATGACCGCTGATACCGCTCCTGCCTTGCCCACCCGGTAGCGTGGTCCCTTCCAACCAACCCGGTCCGAAGGCCAGTGCTCGCCCATGCCCCCCCGCTAGTACATAGTAGGACAATTCAAACCTGGGCACTTCCAACCTGGCAATCGGCCGGGTATCAGCCCAGGGCCAGGGCGGCATGGCTGATCCGACCCTCGAAGTCTTCTCCCAGGCATACGCGATCAGCTTATCCGCCAACCAGGCCTTGACATGTATCCATGCCCCGCTCCCCAACTGCCAGAAGCCGGCAGCGAGCAACAAGATCAAGAGCCAATTCCTGACCCTCATTTGCCAGCAACCTTGAATGGAAATGCCAGTAAGCCGGCGAGCAACAGCAAAGTCAGACCAATCAACAGATGCAACCGTGACGCCGTTGCGGTCTGGGGCAAATGACCGAAAACCCCGGATGCGGAC
>JAAUXZ010167104.1_pt1 | contig 28325 bp, 24 predicted proteins | sample 7278131 | NCBI WGS metagenome assembly JAAUXZ01 (sample SAMN14350119, study PRJNA611818) | marine sediment metagenome | isolation source: surface marine sediment (3m) | place: French Polynesia: Moorea | collected 2018-08 | reverse complement strand
GGCTATTAATTCGACTACTAATTCTACTAGAGATTCTTTAGAATCTCGCATTGAAGAGTTAGAACGTCAGTTAGTTCAGCTCAGAAATGAACACGCTCCTAATGAGGAGAGGCATCAAAACCAGAAGACTTTAAAGGGTGCTTTGGAGTCTGGTTTAGTTCAAATTATTAAGGCTGTTAATGCTACTAAGATTGCTGGCGAGGAAGAACTCGAATTAGGCTTTTGGCAAGAGGTGGAAAAGATTCGAGCAGGGGATTATGATTCTATTGATTTGAAGGAGTTGCCTGATGCTGATGATTTATCGGATACTCCTTACCGTCCTGACGCTCCTAATAGTGGTGATGATTCTGGTTTAATTGATGTGATTACTTTTGAAGTAGAGTCGGATAGTAATGGTTCTTCTAGTGGGAATAAATATAATGGTAATGGGTCAAAAAAAGGAGCTAAGTCTCATGGTTCTGTTCCTACTCATGGAAAGAATTTATCTGATGAATATAGTATAGTTAAATCGAATGGTGACGGGAATAATCATCAGTCTAAACCTAAGTCTGTAGGAGCTTATTATTTGCCTATTGAAGAACGAAATATTCAACAATTGAAAGATTTATGTAATGGGTTTGGTTTTACTAAGGAACAACTACGAGAATATGGTTCGCTGAAGCAACGAGATACTTATTTGAGGGCTTTGAAGTCTGTGAAAAATTTGTTGGGGGGTCAGGTAGAATAGGAAATTGACACATTGATGATAAAGCACTCTTTTTCTGGCCAGTTGGGAGTGCTATTATTTATTATTTAATACAAGAACGCATAAGTAAAAAAATTACAATCAGGATTTTTTTTACAATCAAAGTAGTAATCTGATAAAATACCAAGAATTTATTAATACAAAATAATGATTTACTTGCTTCGAGAACGTGCTACTAAAGAACAAATTAATGAAATGTTAGATACTCTCAATAGTTATATTAAACTGGCAGTAGATATAGAAAAAGGTATTTTAGCTGGCGGTGGAGAACTACACGCAGATTGTGAAGCTATACTATTAGAAAACGGAAGTAGACAAATAGATATTTGGGGAGCTGATTGGTATCCACTTACACAAGAGGTGGGTTATGAATCTCTGATAAATATCCGTCCTCGTCAAAACAATCGGTCAATGGAAATTCAAGACCCAGTTATTAGAACGCGGGTTGCTCAAATTGTAGAACAGTTATTAGGAAATTTATGAGAAATTGGAATACTTTGAAAGAAAGATATTTGAGAGATGAAATTCCTATACGCTTGGGAAATATCGCCTCAAATTTAGCACGAATTAAATCTCGTTGTCAGTCTACAGCTAATCAAGAACTGGTAGAAAATTTGCTCAAAGAAAGTAAATTTTTTATTGAATGGACTGCACCTGATACAGAGGTGGAAGTTGCTGCTGAACTTGTTGAGTTGCAGATAACATTGGCACAGTGGCAGTATAATTGGGCAAACATTTGGAATGATAGTGAACTCCGGAGTGAGGTGAGTCATAAAGCTAATGTTTGGTCAGAAAAGTTACTGAGTATGTCTGGTTTATTAACAGAAAATTAGATGTTTTAGTTCTAATTTTTTTGAGGTTAATAACTTTAGTAATTGAGAATTGTGTTTGAGCAAGTTAAGATATATTGTGATGAAGGAAAAAGATGGAAACAAAGCAATAGCTAACAAAATAAAAAAATGGCTTCAAGTAATAGTTAAACTCAATAATGGAGACTTTACTTTTGCTCTGCCCATTACTCGTTTAACGAGTATCAAAAGTCAGAGCGAAAATGAAACGGCAGCAGAACAGTTTGCTCTCTATATTTCTCATTCATGTTCAGCAGAAAATGAATGAAGCTGAACGTTCTGAACAGTTTAGTATTGAAGAATGGTCAACTCACCTTAGTTTGATGTCTGATGCTATTGCTCAAATGGAGAGTTATTTAGCAGTTCCTACTTATGAAAAAAAACAAATTCTCAGGGGATTTTTGAGAGAAATTGATAGTTTGCAAGGTGATGATTATCGTAACGTTCATTGGACTACTGTACATTTCGTTCAGAGTGGTTATTTACTGAAATTAGATTATGCTTTGCGCTGTTTCGTTAAACAGGATTTTCCCTACTGGGTTTTATCAACAATGACAACAGAAATTAAAAATTTAACCAACTATTCCTGGTTAAATTCTACTTAATATACACCTTTTTTTTTACCCGGATTTGGTATCATCCCATACCTTACCCATCTTCTGATACTCCCGCCGAGTTCCCTGCAAAAGATGTTCCATCATTACCGCACTATCAGCTTCAGCAGCTAGGAAAGCTGCTGCTAAGGCAATATTTTTAATATTCCCACCACTCAATTTAAACTGCCGTGCCAAAAGATCAAAATCTATATCTGGTGACAAGGGGATTTCCTCAGTCCAAATTCCTTCCCAAATCTGCCGACGACTTGCTTCATCTGGTGAGGGAAAGTGAACCGTAAACGCTAACCTACGCACGAATGCTTCATCCAAATTTTGACGCAGATTTGTTGTTAGAATTGATATACCTTCATATTCCTCCATCTTCTGCAATAGATAACCAATTTCAATATTGGCGTAGCGATCGTGGGAATCTCGAACTTCAGAACGTTTGCCAAACAAAGCATCTGCCTCGTCAAACAGGAGGATAGCATTAGCTGTTTCCGCAGCTAGAAAAATGCGGTTCAGGTTTTTCTCTGTCTCGCCAATGTATTTACTGACAACCTGGGATAAATCAATCTTGTATAGCTCAAGCTGTAGTTCATTGGCTATAACTTCCGCAGCCATTGTTTTGCCTGTACCCGGTGGACCAGAAAATAGTACATTTAAACCTTTACCAATGGACAGCTTGCGGTGAAAACCCCACTTATCATAAACGATATGACGATATTTGGCTTGATTGCAAATTTCTTTGAGTTGAGCAAGTTGATCGGTCGGTAAGATAATGTCTTGCCAATTATACTTAGAGTTAACTTTGCGGGCTAATTCAGTTAAATTGTTACCAGATTGCTCACGAGCTGCCACTAATAGGTCATTTAGGGTAGGCTTAATTGCACTGTTCAATGGCAACTCCTCAAATTCTGAAGCAGCAAGCCATAAAGCCTGATTACAAGCATTTGTAACTGCACCAGCTATTTGATCTGAACTCAAACGGAAACGATTAGCAAGGGTATCCAATTGGCGATCGCTAAGTACAATTCCTTTGGATTCTAAATTTGCTTGCCAGTGTATACGCCGTTTTGAAAAATCAGGTGTAGGAAAAGGCACAGTAATCACACCTTTAGTATCGAAGGTTGGTACCCACGACTGTACTCCCGATAAGATTACCACATCTTTAACTTCAGCTAGTCTATCGAGTAAGCTTTTATATAACAGATGCTGCTCTTTGGTCTGTAGTGCATCTAAACTTTCCAGATAGAGGATAGCATTGTGAAAACAAGCTTCACGGAACAATAATTTGAGCAATTGGTCAAAGTCTTCCTTAACTGCTAAAGCTTGAGCTAAGTCGGCAATTAATAACTGCCTGTTAAGTTGATCTGCCAGAGCGATCGCTCCACGGCGTTTCTCAGCAGGGTGCAAACCAGAGAAATAGATAAGTAGAAACTGGTGTGTATTTTGAGCTTGGGTGATTAGCTTAGGAAGTATCTGCTTGATTTCATCCCGAATCGGTAACTTGTCCTCAACTGCAGGATGAGTTAATAATTGACACCATAATCCTAAACGTGGTTCAAGTCCCTTTTGTTTTAAGAGAAAATGGATAACCTGGTCGTCCAGTTTCAGATAATAGGATAATATTGGTGGCTTAACCTGATGGGGGTCAGGAATTAAGTGAAGTAAGCCATGTTTCATTAAGGGTGCATCAGGAGCAAAATGGACTCGTTGCAGCAGTTTTGCTTCAGCGGAGGGACATAGTAAATTTAGGGCTAAATCAACACTAGGTCGCTTGCGAGTAACATCATCTTGAAGATAGGCATAGAGACGCTCGTAACGCAAATCAATTTCTGGAGCTAGGGCAATGAGCATCAAGTCCAAATCAAATACAGATAAATCGAAGGTTTGTTTTAGCCAGTTTAATGGTATACTGTTAATTTTAGCAGATTCAGTATCTACTGCAAACAAAGGTATTCCTGGTTGACGATCTAGGAGTCGGTTGACCTCATCGGGATCGATACGAAGACCTCGATAAGGGTCATTAGCAGCTTCTGAACCGTAGAAAGCTTGTGCTTTTATTACTGCTTGATCTAGTAATTTATCTAGCTTTTTTAATGCTGAGAGCAGGTCGTTGAACATTTGTTATATTTTAATATGTGTGTTATATCATGTTCGGTAGAATAGTTATAATTAGGCTCGTAGTTTTGCTCTAGCCCTAATATTAAGCATTTCAGAGGCTCAAGCCCAACTACAAACAAACATTTTATTATAAGTAATTATCCAAACATGATATTAATGAATCGTAGGTTGGGTAGAACGAACGTGTTCGCGTAGCGCCTCCTACGGATAAAACCCAACATCATATTAATTTATTCTCCCATAAGTGAGTTGAATCGGTATAGGGGTTGTTTTTGTTGGGTTTCATTCTTCAACTCAACCTACAAGATGGCGATCGCACTAATCTTTAATTTTGCTCTTTTGCGCCGTAATACACCTTTATCGATCATTATTCTTCCGTAATCGAACTAGGGGCTGAATCGTATATTTTACGAAATTTATCTCTCATTTGTTTTAGATACTCCAAGTATTCCTCATAAGTGTATGGTGTTTCATTTCCCAACTCATCAGGCTCGTGATACATGATAATCCAACCGTATTCTTCCATTAGATCAATAAGATTATCAGGAGGATTCTCTATTACTTTTTCTAAGCAATAAAGAGCATCATCAGCATACCAAGGAAATTGCTGAACCTTTACTGTCCACTGCTGCATTGCCTCCTCTTGAGTATTATCGATCCAAATATCACTTAGGAATTGCTTGAAAAACTCAATGGGTGTAGTTCGTCGTTGCTTTGAGTCTTCTCTAATACTTCTTAGAAGAGCTTCTCCATTATGCCATGAGGATGAATTTGTCATAGTTTTTCCCTTTTGTAATCTTGCAAACAAACTATTGTGGCCAAGAACTATTAATGTACCAACCACCCGGAGCATTCGCATTGGAAACAAACCTGATATATACTTCTGTTGGTGTTACATATTTGGTCATAGGATTATTAACGTTGGGGGGTATAGGCATCTTAGGATCACCTGGATATAAAGGTCGATTTCCTTGCCCCATATTATGAGCATATGGAGGCATTTCTACAGCTTGATACTTTTTCTTTGGAGGATTATCAACTTTCTTCAGAGCTGTTCCTCTTGAAGATAAACGATGATAAAGGTTCACGGTCTTACCTTTAACTAGCTCCATTCTAATATGTTCCCAATTTTGAGTGACTTGGGCTTGAAGACCTTGTTTAACAGATATGTTAGCATCACCAAGTGACATAAAAGCACCCGCTTTCCCAGGGCATGTAGCTGGTGTATGTCGGCAGACTCTCATAGCGAGTTTTTCGGTGTCTGATACAATACCCATATCAAATACGTGTCTTTCCGTTGTATGTCCACCTAATCCGAGAGCATCTTCATCTGCAACACTATTAAATTGGCGTGGCGATTGACCTCGATCGTGAGCTAATATTTTCTGAACCATTGCTGAATTGCCAAGCTTACTAATTAAGGTTTGTTCAGCTAGTTGGATTCTCTGCTGTTTCTGAGCACCTGATTCACCAATAAGTTGCGTTTTCTCAGAACAATCTTTCCACAGTTGAGTAATCGTTCGCTTGTGAGGATCTTGTCCTGTAGGATAAAGAGATGGAGAACCTCCAACTGGAATTGCGTCAGGTAAAATCGTTGCATTTGGAGCAATAACAACCTTGAAATCAATGTCACTATCTTGTTTGTCTTTTGAAGATTCAGTAAAGCTGATCTTTAGTTTTATGCCAGGCTTAAGTTTTTTCGTGTAAAGATTTTCGATTGTCTTTGCTTGCTTTTCTTTCTGCTTTCTAAGAGTCGTATAATCTTTCTTTCCACCGGAAGTCTTTCTCAGTTCAGCTACGGCTTGAGCTGCAAGCTTAGGATGGTCTTTTTCTGAAACAACTTGAACGGCTTTACCCTTCTTCCCTTTAAACAACCCCTTAGCTTTCAACAATACCTTATCGATCGCCTTATCAACCCGCTGACGAACTTTACCAATAATATTCTCAACCTTCTTCGCTAACCCACCAATACCCGCAACTGAAGCCAAGAACCCGATCGCTACAGGTAAAGCTCTCGCCAAAGCATTTTCAACCAACTTCGCAGCACCCCCAACAGCACCAGAAGCGATCGCCGCCACAGCATCCACAACTGCATTAACCAATTCCAACACCTGACTACCGCGATTGACAAAGAACATGATAATATCATAAATTGCCATTGCAGCTTTAACAAATGCTGACGCTGGATTTAATAAACTCAGAATCCATTTCACCCCGGCAGTTATCACCTGGGTAATTACCATATTCTTGATTTCCCCAATAACTGTTTCTTTCAGGTCGTTGAACTGTTCTTTGACGTGTTCCCACAATCCCATTACACCGCGATCACGCAATAGTTGAAATATTTCAACTCCTTTTTCCATCCCAGCTACTACTGGTTCCCCAAATAGCTTGACTGCTTTACCACGAATATAGCTAAATGTCAACCCTAGCACTTGGGTTACTAAGCTGAATATTCCCGGTAAGCTGAAGATGTCGTCGGGTAGTTGAATACCCATTGGCCCCAGAGTTCCAGTTAACCAGCCAATTAAACCAGCTTGCAGATGTTGTCCAATATTACCAACAAAATTCTCAAAGCCTTGTTTAATACCCTTAATTAAATTTCCTAAGAAGCCAATGGGGTCTTTAATGATATTGGTGACAGTATCAGCTACCTTAGCTAATACGTTCATCAGCATATTCTTGAGCTTGTTAATAGTTTCGATAACCCCTGCTAAAGAATCAAATGCCTTAGCAAACCAAGGTTGATTAGATGCTTTCATTTCCTTAATGCGGGCATCCATTTCTTCGAGGTTTTTGGTGTATGCCTGTGACAGGGTATCTATTAGCTGATTATTTTTATCATCTACACTTTGCTCTAGCTCATCAAACTGACTTTGGATGTTATTAGCAGCATCTTGTCCAACCTGCTGTAAAGAAGCAGGTAACCCGTCTACATATTCTTGAATTTCCTTCCTGCCTTCCGCAATCTTCTCCTTGGCTTCGTTAAGTTGTTCAGTCACATAATTAGCAATATCGGTAAGGGTTATATCCATCTCATTGAGATATTTTTTCCGCCCTTTGTCAAAGAAGGCAGTAACTTCTGGGGGAACTCCCAACAACTGGTCCTTAAGCCACCTACCTGCACCCAAAATACCGTCGTAGCGATTTTTATAGTCCTCCATATAGGGAGCAACGTAATTTTCATAAGCTTCCTTAGCCCGAGCTGTTCCAGCATTAAAACGGCTCATCACCCCACCTTCAATACCCTTCAGGATATTTTCAACTGAAGTTTTAGTGCCCTGGTACATATTTTTAATATCCCCAGCAACCTTGGCTCTTGCTTCCTCATCCTTACCCTTGGCTCCCACTTGTTTATTTGTAACCTGAGATAATAATTGAGCGCGCGAGGCATTCATTCCTTGCAGTTTTTGTTCTGCTGTAGCTGTGGCTTCTCCTTGGGCTTGGGTTAACTGTTTTTGCTCAAACTGGCGATACTCTTGGGGTGCTTGCTTCGCTTTCTTGCTAGCTTCCTGTTTTGCACCTAAAGCACTCTGGAATTGAGGTTCATTGGATTTGGCTAACTGTTCCTCGGTAACATTAGCCTCAGCCATCTGTTGCTCCAGTTTTTGGCTACTTTCCTGTAGCGGTGCTTCTACTTCGCCTTGTCCCTTAGCTTTAGGAACAGCTTTTTTAGCCCCAATATTTTGGGTTGCTGCTCCCGCTTCATTGGGAGGTAGGGGAGTGACTGATTTCGGTTCTATACCGCTGGTATCGGGTGCTTGTTTTGTTTTCTCTTCTAAGGGTGCTTGAGATGCAGTTTGCTCTTGCTTAACCTGAGCTTGCATCTGACTCTTGACAGCACCGAGTTTGTTATTATTTTTAAACTTATCCGCTTGTTCAAGGTTTTTCGGGGCTGCTTCCTTGATACGCTCCATTAGTTTAGCTTTAAAAGCAGCAGCATTAAAAGCAGGAGCGGGAGCCTGTGCCATCTCACCCACTTGGTTCCCTTGTGCTTTACTTTCTACTTCCGAAGCCGGACTTTGGGCTGCATCTTGGGCTTGTTTTGCCTTCATATCAGCGGAATCGTGTTGTTTCTCCTTATTTGCAACTCCCTTAGCTTTACTAACTACTGCTAGAAAATCTGGATCTGAATCTGGGGTAACAGGAGCAGTTTCTTGAGTTGTTGTTTCTGAAACTGTTGCAGTGCTTTCTTGATTACCAGATTCAGCAGATTTGGTTTCCTGATTCAGGGATATTTCAGCCTTAGCATCAGCAGTTCCTGGAGGTACTTCACCACCTTTTTCTTGAGGAGATGTTGAATTTTCAGCAGTTACAGTAGCATTGAGTTCAGGTGCTACACTATCCTGATTCTGAGCAGAAGTTTGATTTTTTTCTTCCTTTGCTACTAGAGTTTGGCTATTTGCTGCTTGCTGACTCTTTTCTAGATTGTCTACAGAATCAGGAGATGCTTTCTTAACCTCTGGCTGAACTGTAGCTTCTTTCCTTTGTACAGGGAAAACGGCCTTAGCTTGGATTTTATTTTCCTTCTTTGCTTTTTTATTGATGAGCTTTGCCTGAACCCCACCCGTCTGCTGAATGGTATGGGTCAACTCATGGGCCAACAACTCTTTCCCACTACTCGACCCCGGATTAAACTTCCCAGAATTAAAGTAGACATCATTCCCGTGAGTAAACGCCTGTGCCCCCAACTCCTTATTCATCTGTACGGCACTAGAGTCAGTATGTACCCGCACGCCACTAAAATCAGCTCCAAACCTTGGTTCCATAAAAGCACGGATGGACTTTGGCAAAGGTTGACCAGTACCCCGCCGAGACTGGATTTTGCTTTCTAAATCGGGGGATACTGCTGGAGTTTGACCAGGAACTGCTTTAGCTTGAACCTCTTCTTCCTCATCCTCAGCCTGTCGTTGAAGCATTTGAACTTTCTCGTCTTCCTCCTCAGACTGTCTTTGAAGCATTTGAACTTTCTCGTCCTCCTCCTCAGACTGTCGTTGGAGCATTTGAACTTTCTCGTCTTCCTCCTCAGACTGTCGTTGGAGCATTTGAACTTTCTCGTCCTCGTCCTCAGACTGTCGTTGAACTAAGGGAGTAATGGGCTTGGCTTGAACCTCCTCCTCTTCCGTTTGATGCTGCACTTCTGGTGCTGGGGTACGCATCACAGAAGCTGCTACTTGGTCAGCTTCTTGTTCATAAATATCCCCAGGCTTGCCAACTGTCATTTTAGTTTGGATCAGACGATTAACTGCCTGATTACCCAGTTGTTGTTGGAGTTGCAGGATCGGGTGAACCTGGCTATTAATCGACAACGGCGGTTGAGTAACCGTTGAAACTCTTCCCTGATGGCTTGCTTCAGTTGTTTTACTTTTGGTTGTTCGTTGATTACCCATAAGGTTCACCTTAATCAATTAGTTAGGAGACTTGTGGCATCTTCCTCAAGATTTTGAGCGTCGTTTTCCTCTGGTGTTTGAGATTCAGCTAGCAATTCTTCTAATATTTGAATTGCGCCACTTATCCGCAATAAAGTCTCTCGGAGATTTGTCTGTTTGGCCTCCAAATCAGACAGCGTTTTTTTTCCAGATTCAAATTCAGCTTTTAGACTAGCAATGCGTTTTTCTATTTTATCTTTCATAAATCAAAATCAATTATAGGTGGCAGTGTAGGTAGTGGTGTGATAGGTAGTAAAGTATATAAAGGTACTCTAAAAGTAATTCCATCTAAAGAAATCCAACCGTTACTTCCACTTACTCTTTCTACTCTTCCGTCAGTTAGAATATCAACTCTACCAATAGCATTGGGGTTGCATGCAACGCCATGAAGTTGTCTCCCAGCAGGTCGATATCCTGCTGGTAATGTAAAAATTGTGTTGGCGGTACCATTTTTGACTAAACCCTTAAGGTGAACTATACCTAAGCTATCTTTAAAGTAGCCAGCTCTGTTGTATTCACCGCCCCAATTAACCCAGCTATTTTGGAGTGTTGGAGTTTGCCAGCTTTCTTGCTGTAAGCTAGTTTCGCCTCCGGTCACAACTAATTTAACACTTGGGTTGTTTGTCCCGATGCCAACATTGCCAGTTCCTCTAATAACAAGTGCAGTGTTTTCAACTCCATCGTTACCTGTATTAACAAAAGCAATGCCTCCATCAGGGTTCCCCTCATTACCATCAGTTTTTTCAATCACTAAACCATCTTGATTAGTCCCAAAAAAATTGTTGTCGTACCTGAGTCGGAAACCATCACCTGTCGGCGTACCAGATTCATTGGTACTATGGAAAATAAGAGTTCCAGTCGTTGCTAACTTTAAAGCACCTGCTACTTCTAATTTGGCGCTAGGATTTAATGTACCGATACCAACATTGCCATTCCGAACAGTTAGCACATCAGCCGTATTGCTACCAAGCATTAGTCTATGGGTTCCGCCTTGAGCACGAATACGAACATCGCCAGCACCACTTCCACTTGTAGCAACTCCAATCTTTAAGCGATGGGTATTGTTGCCAATTTTCAAGTCGCCTTCTGTCGTCGTTAAATTTCCGCTTCCTCCTCTTACAGTCAGCGAACCAGTAACGTTTAAAGCATCATCTATTTGTAGTATTCCAGAGGAGTGGGTAGAACGCAACACCCCATGAATGCTAACTTCATCATTATCAGCATCACCCAAGGAAACATTACCTTCAATATGTTCTGTATCACGAGCAATCACATTTCCAGTCACTTCAAAATCTCCAGAAACCTTTAGATTTCCACCAATTTGAACATTGCTAGTAACATTCAGGGGAGTATTCACATTTCCAGTCACTGCAAAATCTCCAGAAACCCTCAGGTTTCCACCAATGCCAACATTACCACCAACACTCAAAGCATCTTGAATGTTCAAAGGTCCTGAGAATTCTGCTCCCGGTGGAATATGAACACTAGCTAACCTGCGGACGGAATTATCAATTTTATCAACAACATTACCACTATCATCCAATTTTACTTCAGCTAGGAGAACCACTGTACCATCATCATCAGCAGGCTGTGTACTCCTTGATTCAAGTTGAGGACGCTCAGTAGTACGAGTATATTTGATTTCACTTCCCAATGTGTAGCGGTCTTCCTCATCCTCAAAGTCTTGAGCAGCAAGTGTAATATAAACCGTACTTCCTGCTTCAAACTCAGATAAACTGACTGTTTTAATATCAGCAGGTTGCTCATCAAGAACAACAATTTCCTTACCTTCGCTATCAATAGCCATTCCAGTATTAACTGAGACTTGTTTATCTCCAGATTTATTAATTTCTAGTCCTGTTACCACACCCCAAGTATGCAGGGAGCGATTATGCAAATGGCGCATTCGGCGATGGTAAGCTTGTTCGTCCCTAAAATCCTTTTCTACTAAAAATTGGGAGGTAAAGTAGTTCAGGCGTTTGATTTCAGTCATGATTTTTATCTCCAGTAAAAAATCAGTTGGTTGTCTCAAAAACAATTCCCAGTAATGTATTAATCCCTACTGTTGAATATTTGCCAATTTGCATACTGGGAAACTCAATATTAAGTTTGTAATAGGTATGAGCAGGCTTTTCTAGTTCAATAATGGAACGAGCTATTGCCTCTTCTCTTGCTTGTTCTTTGGGAGAAGCTCGTGCTAGAGCTATGGTAATCTCGAAGAAGTGAGCTGGTCCACCACCAACGTAGGTATTTCGACCAACAGTTGAAGAAACCCCTACCTGAAATGCTGAAACAACCGGTTCTTGTATAATTGGTTCTCCTAGAGTAAAAATTTTCAGCAGTTGTATCAGGTTTTCTTTGGTTCCTCGGAAACGATAGCGTTGCACAATATTAGCTAAAAATTCACGCTGTACCAATTTACGCTGTACCGCTTCCAGTGCTAAATCTGCTCGGAGAATTAAAGCCGTCCAACCAGCTAGCCACGATAAAAAATCTTCAGGTGTTTTTTGGGGATCGAAAAGCGTAGCAATTTCGGCGATAGTTGTTTCTAAACCCTGGGGTTGAAACTTGATATCTTTGCTCAGAGGAGGAAATTCAATATCATCATCATCCTTAAGACCCAATAAAATTTTTTCAAAAGCTAGCAAGAATTGACCGAGAAAAGGGTCGGTGTGATGGATTAGGGGAAGATAATCTAGAAGTTGACTTGGCGATCGCCTGGCTTTGGATGACATTAGCTTTCTCCTTATTTTTCAAGATGGGAATGACTCAAATTGTGATTTTATCGGTGATTCTGTTATTAAATCAATCTCAGCTTCAACCAGTTCATGGGATTTAATTTGTATACCAATGAGTTCTCCGTTAACATTGCGGATGAGACGTTCAGGTTCACTACTTGCCAACTCATCAATTAGCTGAACCTCATCAAGTTCCTGTTGTGTTTCTAGCTCCTGAGTTGTTTTGACATAATCAACTCCAGATACACCATCAAGGAGTTCATAAATTTCTGAGATATAAACATTACGACCAAAAGGCCATCCCTTTCCTTCGGTTCCTCCTGTTAACGGATCGAAAAAATTCTGTAGAGTTTTGAAGGCTTTTGATTGAACCTCTGCTTCTGGCGCATCCTGTTTCATCACCACAGTTAACTGAACGCGAATCTTGACATAGCGTGGTTCAACAACATGAACAGCAGTAGTCAATAAACGCCTGGGTTCAAGATAATTTTTGACAACCTGCTTCAAATTATGCTGGATCTGAATTCGTAATACTTGTGCAACTTGACTAGGGTTAGTCTCAGTTGAAACTCTTAACCAGTATCCTGTTGTACCATTTATATCAATTGGTTTCCAGTTATCCGGAATATTAAACTGAATTAAACCATTTTCACTCCAATTGGATGTTTGTTCTGTTAGAGAGTGAAGCTCAACCGTCATCTCTACCCATTTCAAGCCATTAAAATACTCAATTTTGAGTTGGTAATTTACGCCTGGTGTTCCCAACCGGAACTCAACAGAGCCAAACGTTGTCGTTAATCCCAAATAGAGAAAATGTTCAGGAGCGCTATTGAGATCTAAGGGTGTTTGGTTCTTTACTTGTGTTGTTAGGATGTAGTCTGTATAAGTTCCATCAAAGAAGAAAATCTGAGGAGTGATCGCTATACCAGGAACAATAATCACGCTAAGATGTCCGGGATTTTCTCCATACTGGTTTAGGGGGTCTGATTCCAAATTGCGCTTTGGTACGCAATGAGTTCGAGCTATTCTAGAATCTGCTTCTTTTGCTAAGTCTTTAAAATCCTCGCAGGTGACGGCACGATACCGCTGGCGCACTCCTAATACCGCTAATCCCACTTCTTCTTGTAAATCTCTAGTCTGCTCCCAACTAGGTCCATTGAGCAACTTCAAAAACATCCGCAGATTATCATCTGTGATTCGATTTTGCCGATAAAGCAGCATTTCTGTTAAATAGGCAAACAGCTCAATTAAAGTAATTCCTGGATCGGAAGGATTATGATTAGTCCATTCTGGTGCATAGGTGGGAATCATACTCAGCGCTTCTTGCACCAAGTCATCATAAGTCCGGTCATCAAGATTAGGCAATTCTATTGGCATAACAATTCCTCCTCAAGATTCAACAAATGTTAAACTAATCTCATGCTTGCCAGAATAAACTAAAAAGCGACCTGTCTGTTTAGCACCAGTTAGTTCTTCCATTGGAGGCATCTCCAAACTACGAACATGATCGACTCCAGCTATTCCCTCCAGAAGTCGGTAAAAATCAGATTTGTAGGGTTCGCGACCAAAATCCCAACCCATCCCCTCAAAACCACCAGTTAAGGGGTGCAGAAAACTAGCTAACTTTTGTTCCACTGCTTGTGCTACCTGAGTGCCTCCTTCCAAGGATATTAAACCAATTTCTACAGTAATACTGACACGCACATAGAGAGGACCTACCACCGAGATATTAACTGTTGGTGAAGCATAAGTTTCCAGGTAGTCTTGAACACGGTTAATTAACTCTAAACTGGGTAAGGGTTTAGCTTCAGTTGAGCGGGGTACAATAATAACGCTGACTGCTCCCAATAATTCTCCGGTATCTAGGGGGTTGACTTTTAAATTTGTAAGTGGTATGCACTTGGCTCTAATTACTTCTGGTGAAGCAAGCTTGGCCAAGTCTTCGTAATCTTCTAGGGTAACAGCACGCTGACGATGACGAATTTCCTTGGGTGCGCGTTCGATTAGGGAATCGAGGGTTTCGGCTGCTGCACCACCTGCTGCTGCTTGATAGTTAATTACTTTGTCCACATAGGGAACTGTGGTTTTGAGTTGGACAATTGAGCCAGGGGGTTTGTTTCCGGCCGTCCCACCGCCAGTTTGATAGCGACTCATATGGATATTGCCTCTACCAGGGGGAGGAATTAGTCCATTACGTCCATCGCCGAAGGTAATTTTTCCGGTAAGATTGTCAAGTACATAATGGCGATCGCGTGTTCCTGACTGATAAAAATCTTTGACTTGGTGCCAACGTACCCAGATTTGTTTAGGTCTTCCCGTTGCATCAGAAATAGAAGTAATAGCATCTTTTCCTTCTTCAAGAACAATTTTTTGCTGTTCTTGAACAGAAGGTATTTCTGGTTCCCGAACTTCGAGCTGTTGACCTGCTAAAACTGGTTGCTTAGTTGTTTGAAACTTTTGATTTTCATTGCCATCACTAGAGCCAAGAATTTCTTTTTGAATAGTCAATGTTTGGACTGCCATTGTGGTATTAAGTAAGACTCGTTTTAGTCTTGGTTCAACTTCGTAGTCACCACTTAACCATTGAACTCTTAGCCAATAACGGGGAGGTAAATTAAAGTCTTTTCTTGGTGCAAAATCTGCTGGTGGTAAAAATTCAATTAAACCCGGACGGGTAAAGTTTTCTGTTTCATCTCTTACTGTGAGTTTTCCCCATTCTTTGCGATTCCAGTATTGCCAAGATAGTTTTATTTGCTCATTTTTCGGCAATTCGTTACCTACAAAAGTCTCAAATTTTGCATTATAAATAATTGATGAATTATTAGCTTGGCTAACTTGTAAAAAGCCGCGATCGCTACTATTTAATTCAGCTTCATCTGGAATTTCTACGCTTACTTCTACCTCCTTTACTGAGTCAGCTTCTACTTCTAATAATTCCTGCACATTAGTATTCCAATTCATTCCCAATATAGTCAATTCAAATTGCACTGATTCAGAGGTATTATTAGTTAGTAAAAACTTATGAGTAACTGTTGAATTAGCTGCTCCAACTATTCGACTTTTAGTAGGGGAAAGTGGTACTAAATTTTCTCCATATTTCACATCAGCCATACTGTTAAATAGGCTAATAGTACGATTGGGAAAATCTGTTCGGCCAGGGGGTAAAGTAAAGCCAAAATAGCAAGCTGCTTTATCAGTTTCAGTCTCCTGAAAAGGAATTAAAGGTTTTGGAAAAACTTCAACTAGATTACTTGAATAAACTCCATCATTGTAGGTAAAAATAGCTTCTGGTGCTTCTGATTCTTCTAATTCTTCCTTTGGTATTGTTAATGTATAGTCAACTGTAATTGAGTTAATTGATGGTGGGGCAAAAGTTGCCTCTGTGAATTCATATTCTCCTGAATCTGTACGTTCGTAGTGAGCTTCTCTACCATAGTTACCAGAAATAATTCTCACACGAATCCAAAAATCTTCTATTCCGTTAACTATTGTAGCCAAAGGAGGATCAGGAAACGTGAAACGCACATAACCTTCAGTAGCAAAGACTTGGAAAGCTTGAGCAGTAGTTTCTGGTTGTTGAGTTGTTTTTATCCGAATCCAATATCGAGTAATCTGGGAATCCATTGAATTCCCAGTTGCTTCTTCAAAGTCTACCTGTTGCCAATCATTGGGAATCGTAAATTCAACACGACCATCAACCGTCCAATTTAAGGTATTATCCTGAAGGTTGTGTTCTTCTTCCGTAAGTATAGTCCATTCAGATCCATTAAAATACTCAAATGTTAAGGAATAGTTTTCGCCTTTAGTAGCCAGACTAAAATTAATATCTTTAAAAGGCTCAGTTGCTCCCAAATAAAGAAAATGATAGTCTTCCCTAATGTTAAGTTTAAATGCTGTTCCATCCGAAGAAATGGCGTTCGTAGTCAGATCGATGCATTCATTCTGACCAAGACATAAGAAAATATTCTCATATCCTGTGAAAGCTCTAGTGGTATCCTTAAAGGTGTTGTTATTGGCTGGCAAGCTCCCTTCAAGTGTGGAAGTTCCAATTGCTATCCACTTTTCGCCGTCCCAAAATTCCCATTTTAGTTGGAGATTTCTAGAGGCTTCTGTGGGTTTAGGAAATTCTTCTTCATTATTTTCTGATGCTGGATTAGTTAAATTTATATGAATAGTAATTACGGAATTTTGTTGAGAAAAAGCTTGATTATTTGCTAAATAAAAGGTGTCTCCAAATTTTGGTTTTTCACCAAAAGGAAAGAAGTCTTTCGTTACATCTACTGGTAATTGATTGGTAAATGCACTTTCAATTAATAACTTGCTGGCACTAATAGTAGCTTCAAGTCTGATATTCTCAATTTCTGGAAGCTCACTAGCAGATACCATACCAGTTGGAGATTCATCGGCAAGGGTAATGGGAGTTTCTAAACGGCAACGTAGCCAACGGTTAGTTACTGAATTGACTGTACTCAAGGGCACAGCATTAATATCATTAAATTCAATTAAGCGATTTTCTCCATTTTGAGTCAAACCTATTTGAGTCAAACCTAAAGTTTCATCATTCGTGGGTGTAACTTCCTCCCAATTAGCTTCATCTTCAGTTTCCTGCCAAAATTCCCATTTTATCTCCCCTCCTTCGAGAGCTTTTGATAAATTAATCTTTAACTTGAGAGTTTCAATTTCAGGAAATCCCAAAAGTTTGCTATGTCCAATATATAAAAGATGTTCAATAGGTTGATTTCCCCGAAAAATAGGAACGCCCACTGATCCTGGAGTAGTGATAATTGAACTGGACTCAGTATACAGGTCTTGTTGTGGATCGCGCACAAAAATAGACTCTAATTTTGCTGCACTTACCACTAATTCCCTTTCCGTTTCAAAAATTACGGGGTCTTTTTCCCCTTCCCCTGGAGGTGCTGCAACTTGTGTCCTTTTTGGTACTACTGCATCAACCGTCGTTCCAGCAGCTAAAGAAAATGTCAGAGGTACTCGTGCTGGTTGGGGTGGTAAGCGAGAAGCTCCCAATAAATCCAAAAATGCTAAGAAATTTTTATCTGGGACTTGATTGAGCCTTTCAATAATAATCTCGGAAAAACGAGCAAATATATTAACTAATGCTGCTTTAGTTCCTTGAATTGGTTTATTTTCTCCTGTATATTGTTTCAGAAGTTCTTGCACCTGAGCAGCAATATTCTCTGCTGTGCGTTGATCGATTTTGGGCGCTAGTTTCCCCATTAGCCTCCTCCTCCTTCTAGATAAAACGGATAAACTAAGTTAAAAACGTTATTAGTTGCCCGTACTTGATAGTCGATAGTAACAAGCATTTTCTCCCTCTCTTGATTTGATGGAGATTGGACTCGCACATCTAAGACATCAATACGAGGCTCAAATAACAGCAACGCTTCCTGAACAGCTTGAGATACTTTGCCAGCAGTAGACGGTGAGTTAGGCTCAAAAACTAAGTCGTAAATGCTACAACCAAAATCGGGACGCATGACTCGCTCTCCTTTTGCCGTACCTAAGATAATTAAGATTGACTGTCGTACACTCTCCTCATATTCAGCAAGTTGAAAATCTCCCACCGCATCTAAACTGACTGGAAATCCCACACCTACACCTAAAAATGGTTTAGACATCATTCCCTCCCCTTCATCCAATAAAAACTGTACTGACTGCCACGACTTGACCCACTGGTGCATCTACCGGATCGTTACAAGTTTCAGCAATATCTCCATTCCTGGCTGCTGATTTACCGTTGATATTTACAGTTGGGCTACCAATTTTGATTGTACCTTTATTAGCCGGGGGCTTCTGAAAGGCAGTCCCAGGAGGTGTCGGAATATGAGGTGGAGTATTATCAGCAGTGCTATCTACAGTTGCTGCTGGCATTCCCATAATGTTGACATTACTGCTGAGGTTGCTGTTGATAATACCAGAAAAAGGATGAGGTAAGGGAGTCGGTGTTCCTGGCGGTGTTATGACAATGTGAGTATCAACTGCAATAATTTGGTCGCCTTGTTTTGCTGCTGGTTGTCCCATAGACATCTCCAATATTAACGAAGTCAGAAGTCAGAAGTCAGAAGTCAGAAGTGATTTTTGTAACGGGGATTTGAGCCCCGATCCAAAAATATTTCGCCGATCAAGGCGGGGTTTTAGACCCATATTATTTTGAGAAAAAATAAAATCAATTATCCCATACGAAATTATCAATTCTTCTTCCCTGTTCCCTGTTCCCTATTCCCTGTTCCCTATTCCCTGTTCCCTACTCCCTCTTTACTAATTGAGATTAATAGTTTGACCTTTAAGATTCATGGTGCTGCTGGCTTCAAGATTCATTCCGGCGCCAGATTCAACTTTGGTGTCTGCTGCAGATTTGATTTCAATATTCTGTGCTTCTAGCTTAATATTGCCTTGTGCTGCTGATAAAGTTATGTCTCCATCGGAGGTAATAGCAATCGTATTACTAGCAGTATCAAAAACAATGCTATTTTTTTCTGTTTTATCAACAATTTCAATAGTTTCTTTACCCTCTTCATCATTGAGACGGATTACATGACCGCTACGAGATTTGATGACCCGGATGTTATTTTGGCCATCTTCATTAGTGATCGGTGGAGGTTCTTGGCCATTCCATAAAAACCCGATAATATAAGGAAAACGCACATCACCATGTTCAAAAGCGACTAAAACTTCCTCATCTACTTCAGGCAAAAAATAAATTCCTCTTTCATTTCCTGCCATTGGTGCAGCTATTCGTGCCCAGTCACTTTCATCTTCATCACTCAGCCAGGGGAATTTCACTTTTACTCTCCCTAGTCCTTCTGGGTCTTCATTGTTGGTAACTACACCAACCACAACACCGTAAATACGAGAGGCGATCGCTTCTCTTCCTTCATTATCCATCAACAGGTCAAATAACCTCATGATCCGTTCCTCCGAACTGTAAAATGGGTGCGATATCCAGATTGAGCTTGATAACGATTCACAGTAGCAGTAACATAATACTGACCGCTAAAGCGTCTCCCTACCCCGTCAATTTTGATCACTTTGCCTGGCTGTAAATCTGTACGTCCCCAACAAACTCCTTCTCCAGTAATTAATGTCAGTACGACATTATTGAAGCGAGCTTTGGCAAATTGATCTGCTTCTGCTTGAGTTAACACTGGGCGATCGCTGACTGTAGCAATTGCTGTACCGAAAGCCTCTTCAACAATAGCAGCACCGCTATTTTGTCCCCCCATAGTTGAAACCTCATCCCCTACTCTTGCCTCTCCGACAATTTCTTGCTTTTCTTTAGGATTCCAACCTCGCACTGTTAACTCACTGACTTGACCCATAGAAGACAGATGGGGATAAAATTCCATCAAGTCATCATCAAAGCTAAGTGTTAAAATTTCGCTCTCTGCATTGCCTACAGGTCGGAAAAATAGAGTTTTATCTTCAACGACTACCTCATAGTTAATCCGCTTGGCTCTCTCTTGCAAAAACTCAATGTCCGTTTGCGACCTTTGTAAAATATAATCATGCACCACTTGGCTATCTTCAACTTGAGCAGTGAGTCCTGCATCCTGGGCAATTTGGGTGGCAATATCACTATCTTTTTGCTGGACAAAGGTTTGGGTCTTGCAGCCACGCTGGAGACGATGGCGACGGTCATACCCGCGCACAGTTAAACTAGGCAGGCGATCAAAGGCGAATTCTGGTTCTATACCCGTAATTTCACCAATAATCAGGGTTTCTAAATCATTAGCATAGCCAAGTTTAACTTCAACGACATTGCCAATGGCAAAAAGTTCTTCGTCATCAATCCAGGTAGTTTCTTCTTCCTGGCTATCTGAACCTGTAAGTTCCAGTGTAAACATTCCAGGTAAGTTAACATCATGGTCAACGGTAAGGCTAATGACGTGTAATTTCGCTTCAACTGGCAAAGGTGATCCGTTGATGATAATCTCAAAATTAGGAACAAGAGGGCTTTCGCGGTTAGCAACTGGCATAAATTATTCCCCTCAACGCAGTTTTGGAATAGTTAAGGTTCGACCAATCTGTATTTCTAAGTTGCGTGGATCATCAAGCTGATTGGCTTGAGCAATAATGCGCCATAGTTTTGGATTCCTATAAACTTTGGCTGCTATACTACTTAAAGTATCCCCACGTTTGATAATACGGGTGGTCAGTTCTGGATCGGTTTGCCGTTTGTCTGCTAACGGAGCGAGAAATTCTAAGAAACTAACGCTTAAATTTGCTCTCAGGGGTTTTCCATTGCCTTTAAAGAGCGTGAAATTTTGCGTTAAACTGGTAATTACGCCAATAAAGGGGAAATCAGAACCTACAGGAGCCTCACCCCAGGCAATTTCACAAACTCGCGGATGAGCTTCGTCTCGCTCAATCCGAGTTAGAGCTACAATTTTGTTAGTTTCTTGTCGCACATCCTCCCCATTAACTGCTTCAGTCACGTCGAAAAATAATTCTAAAGTGAGCTGACGACTGCCACCCCCTTTAAATTCCACAGTGGGTGCATTAACTTGTCTTTCAGTGTTGCTTCCTTGTCCACTAGAGTTTTCCGGTGGTCCCCAGTTGACGGATTTACTGATAGAATAAGCTTCCGGATTAAATTGCACTGAAATTGCCTCGTTCAGCAACCTGTTGTACTGTTCTCCCTGCTTTTCTAAAGGAGTAATCGTCAATTTGGCTAATTTTTGTTGTCCTAGTACCATTTCCCTACCCCCCTACGTTCCCTTTCTACTGCAAGTTGACGAGCTAGAATCCTACTTACTTGTTCAGCAACTTTGGCGACATCTAGCGGTGATGCTGATGCTGTTCCTGGGGCAGACATCGGTGTTGTATAATTTCCCTCCATTGCCAACTGAACTGTAGAATTATCGACTGCATTAGTTTTACGAGCGAGCGAGCCATTAGTATTTATTGGAGTTATTGCTAGAGGTAGAGCAATTTTCTCACTATAAGGATTTTTGGTGGATGACTCCTGATTAGCTTGTAGACCATTGGTACTTTTGAGCCAAACCATGTTTAACTCAGATGAGCCAGACAACTGGTTGGATTTTGTAGAAACTACACTAGGGTTACTGGCAATCGATGCTTCTGGCGATCGTTGTACAGGTAAGTTTAACTGTTGTCCCTGTAAGGATAAGGGTCTAGATTGAGAAAGGTCGGTCTTTGGTAATATTGAAGTTACGTTAAAATCTTCTGCTTTACTTTGAATAATCCCTTTAACCAGAGGTGGATTAGTTTTTCGCTGGGTTCCAGTTACTAAACTGTTGGTATTAAAAGAAGTATCTGTTTTCTTTTGAACCTTACTTGCTGATAATTGGTTATTAGCTCGGGTTAGAGGTAAATTCCGACCCTTTTGGGAGTTTGGTTCGGCTTCAAACCTAGCTCCTAGAGTGCTGGCATTAACTTCTGAAACAGTTGCTTTGCGACTAATCTGAAAAGTTCTAGATGTTTGAGGGGACGAAAGTAGGGAAGCTCTACTGGAAACCAGTTGAGTTTCAGTTACTGTAGGATGAGAATTTGAATGAGTATCTACTTGCCCTTTTCCAGAATCAGACTTATTACTTGATAAAGCATTAATTTCAGAAACAGTTGCTTTGCGACTGATCCGAAATGGTTGGTTTGTTTCTCCCCTACTTGTCTTTACAACAGAAGTGTCAGATTGTGGTTTTTTTTCCACTGGCTTTGTCATTGCCGTTGCTTTATGGGTTATAGGTGGCTGAAGGGGATTTGTGTAAGTTGTGCCTAATTTGTTAGGGCTTCTCCTTTCAGTTTCCCTACTATTCTGAAACTGCCTTGGTTGAGGCGGTATAGAACCTTGAACCATTTCTCCCATTGGTGAGTGAGCGTAAGGAGTTGCTGGAAATTGCTCATTAAGAACGTTAGCTGATTCCGTGCGCTGTCGCTGAAGACGTTGAATTATTGCTGTTGGCTGCAAAACTCCAGATCCATAGCGAAATTTTACCTGTTCCGGTAACCCTAACCTTTGTACAAGTCGTCCAGCCATCCCTTGAGTAGCTTGGTAATGACAATGTAGCTGCTGAGTATTAATTACCCCAGCAGGTTCAACCATTCGTCGCTGTAAACGTTGGCCCAAGGTTATACTGCGTGATTTATTAGAAGGGTGTAAAGGATAATCTTCCATCTTAAAGTACCAATAGTTAAGCTGTTGAATCGCGATCGCTAATTCTCTTAGCCTTCAGGTAAAGTCTATCTGCCCAGTTTGGGCATTCAAACGCCTATTGATCTGGGCAACTTCCTCAACCCACCGTCTTCTTTCCCTGTGTTCCATTACCATGATTGATTCATAGTGCCAATGGAAGTGATAGGCTAGATAGGCTACCTCCTGATAGAGTTGGTCCAGAGGGTAGCCTAAGATTCCCCCGATAGATCCAACTCCACAGCAAAATCCTTTTCACAGTGAGGGCAGATAATTTGGAGCGATCGTGTGCCATTGCCATTAATGCGATTGTACAGATCCTGTAGGTAGGATAAGTCAGAAGCGAATAACCCTTCAATTACTTTAGGATTAATCACTTCTACAGAACCTAGTCTAGTTATAACCCGAGATAGCAGAATGACAATTAAATAGGCTGGATTAGATTGTACGCGAGGGTCTTTCAGAGGTACAATTTCATCGGCAGCAGTTGCCAGTCGCATTGTTCCTTCCCGATGTAAATTTCCCTCTTTGTCTACATAACCTGCTGGTAATGTAAACTCATACTCAGTTTGCAGCATGGTTGTTTGCTCAGGAATACTCAGATTAGTCATTTCAAACCCGTTGAATTACCTAAAAATCTTGTTCTCATATCACCTTATGCTCGCTCCAGACGTTCACAAGTTACGGTTAGGGTATCAATAGCAACATCACTTCCCTTCGCATCCAAACCAGGTGCTTCATACTTACTAGCCCAAGCCTGGAAAAAGTTCCAGCGTACTTTTTCTTGTCCTGTATCATCAAGCAGAATGATAGAACCATTTTTGCGTTCAATCTGTCCATTGACTGCGGCTAAGTGCCAGTCATAGAGTTCACGGGAATCAGTTATTCCCCATTTGAGGGAAATGTCAGGATAACTAGCTTTCCCTCGCAGTTTACGCACTGTAGCATCGTCTCCACCTTCACGATATTCAACGATTTCTACCTCAGAACCAAAACCACTACATTCAGAAAATCCTGCTTGGACAATGCCATCAATCTCCATGAGGAAACGATAGTTTTTATACGGATCAACTCTTGGCATGACTAAATCTCCTTTTTAGTTGGTTCAACAGATTACTACTCGCCAGCCGTCTGCTGGATGCGGAAGATGACAAATTCTGCCGGCTTAACAATTGCTACCCCAATAAGGGCAACAACTTGTCCTAACTCCCTGACTTCTTTGGGATTAGTTTCTGCGTCACATTTAACAAAGAAAGCTTTCTCCGGTGTTTCCCCAAACAAGGCTCCACTGCGCCATTCATTTAATAGGAAGTCCCCTACTGTCCGTTTAATCCGTTGCCACAGTCCTAGATCATTGGGTTCAAAGACAGCAAACTGGGTTCCCTCATCAATAGACTCCCGTAAGTAGTTGAAATAGCGGCGGGTGCTAATGTACTTATATTCTCCGTTGTCTTCGCCTCCTAGGGTGCGCGCTCCCCAGACTTTGATATTGCCTTTAAAAGAGCGAATGATATTAATTCCCAGAGGATTTAAACCGTCTTGGTCTGCTTTCGTGAGGTTGTATTCTAAATCTAAAGCACCTCGAATGACTTCATTAGCTGGTGCTTTAAAGACACCCCTTTCTCCATCTACTCGTGAGTAAACCCCAGCCAAGTGTCCACTAGGAGGCAGGATTATACTGCCATTACTTGATGGATCTAAAATTTGTTTGGCAGGGTCAAAAACCTTGATCCAGGGGAAGTAAAGAGCAGCATAGTTACTATCTCTGGTATTACCTTTAATGCTGTCTCGGTCAATAGGGTCAGGATTTTGTTGGCCATCAAGAATAGCAAATCGGTCTTTGAGGTTTTCACAGTGTCCTATGACAGCTTCTTGTTCTGCTTGTCTAGTGATGCCAGGAATAGCCACCATGGTAATTTCGTCAATGGCGGCAAAAGTATTGAGGGCAGCAGCTAACTCTGTATTACTATCAATACGGATGACATAGCACCTAGTTCCACCATTATTGAAGAAACCGTAAACTGCTTGGGCAAAACGACTCCAGGTATTAAGTAGAGCAGTATCAAAACTAGCTTCATCTACATCTGTGAGATTCTCAAGAGTCTTATCCCCAGCTAAGTCAGCAAATGTGCTAACAAACTGACTCCAATTAGTCACCAACTTAGCTATTCCGGCTTCGGGAAGAGTCTTTGTTTCTACTTTGAGGGTGACAGTGGTAGTGCCATTTGTAGTAGTTTCAACACGCTCGGCAGGAAGTTGGATACTTTGGGGTACAATCCCGATAAATCCAGCTATACTGGTAGCGACTCCGGCAATAGGTCGAGATGAGGGAGGAACTTCTTCAACATAGACTCCGGGGGAGAGATATTGTGGCATACTGTTTTCTCCTTGATTAAACAGAATTTACTGTTTATAGTTGTAGGTTGTAATTATTTGTTGTGTTTTCTACTGGGATAGTGATATTAACCTCCTGTAATAAATCTTCTAACTGCACCCTCAAAGTATAAGCACCAGCAGGAATTGCCCCTATGCTGTACTTTCCATCTCCATCAGTGGCGGCGGTAAGATTACGCTCAAGCAAAAGAACCGTTGCACCCACAACAGGTTGATTGTCAGCATCCGTAACTCGTCCACTAATGCGGAAAAATCTTTGTTCGGTGCCTGGCACAAGTTGTTCTGAGGATGGTGAGAGTTGCTGACCTAATTGTAAATCTTGAGTAATGACAATGGGAGTTGGTTCTGGCTCAAACAGTTCCTTAATAGAAAGGGTTACTGTGACTGTAATTGAAGGACGCAATTGATTACCCAACGCCGTCCAAAGTTCAGCCACACTTTGCACTCCATCGACTTGAGCTGTTACCAATGGTAAGGGTGGTTCTTGCCCTGCCAGTCGGGTATTTTCTAAAAAAGGTGTTTCTGGAATAGTTGGATAGGCTGAGAATACTTGCAGCACTTGGCTGAGTAATCGGTGTTCTTGCAGGGTTAATTCTTCCCCGCCAACTGGCCAAGCTGTAACCAAATAAGAACAGGCTATGCGCTTTGGTGGATTATGAATAATTGCCTGTCCACCTCGCATTTCGATACTTGGTTCATTGCTGCGCAGTTCCAGGTGTTCCCGAATGTCGTATAGAAATAAATTAACAGTGGTCTGCCCAGGACTAAAAGTTTCCGACGGACGCTCAAAGGAAATTTGGGCTTCCGCCAATTCTGGAAACCTGGACGATAGTTTTGAATCTTCCAAAATCCTTCTCAAAACTTGACTCAGATCGCGAATCATTTTGACTTACCTCGTTATACTTTACGAGTAGCCATGCACCAGAGCCTGACTTTACATAGCCTAGAACCTTTCTGCAAACTACATCTTTTGTAGTTTTGAGGTTAACTTTTACTCACAGTTACATTTTTTTTAATAGACTTGTCGCTTTATAACTAAAAAAAACTGGCCAACCTTTGTCATGTAAGGATTTTAGCAAATTCTGGATAAAAACGTCTTAAATTATTGCTGTGTCTTAATTTGAGCGATTTTTTCCATATATTTAACGACAACTCTAATGAGTAGTCCTAAAGATGTGAGAATAGAATAAATATTCTGGTATTTTACTCCAATGTCTATAACATCACTATCTTGACCTAAATTATAGATGCTCCCATATCCTCAAAATTGGCAAAATTCATAGTGGTAAGCAAAATTATAAGTGCCGAGACTGTGGCCAATCGCTTTTAAAGAAACCACAAACTGGGCGTTGGTAATTGGTAAGATAATTTTGTAGTAGGGGTAACACCCCTTAGTTACTCTAATTACTTATTTAGAGCTATCACAGAGGGAAGACACTTAAGGTTTCATCTCTTGATTTACCAACGCCACAAACTGAGCTTCATAGACCAAAGCACAAAAAACTGATTGATAATGGAGAAGCACACTTTTGCTGACATTATGAGAAAGAGTTAGATTTTTATCCTCCATTTAGAGTTAGCTTTCAAACTTTATATTAATTATCCTTTAAGAATTTATATAACGAGTTAAATATGAAAAAAAAATTTACAATTTTAAATAAAATTAGCCCTCTTCTGTCACTCTCCGAAATCAAGTTTCAACCGAACTACCGAAAATTTATTGAGAATGGGCGGGTGAGTGCAAAAGCAGAGCGTTTATACTCACCACCATTCTACGTTAAACAAGTGAATATTGATAAGCATAGCTCCGCCCTGCCTACTCCGAAAGTAGGCGCTCCTCGTTGCTATATGGAGAGCATCATCCCGGAGCCAAATCAGTAGGTAGCCCCAATATATCCTCAAACAACTGCCTTAAATCCCCAGACAGTTACTCCAACAACTCCACAATGAAGTCAAAAATAGTATCAATATCTAACAATTTAAGCAAATCGACTCCGAAATCATCCATGGCTATGGCCACATCCTCTGATAATTATTATTCAGGGGATTTTTGGGTACAATATTTTTGTTTTTAGGAGTAATAATTATGGTCAGAAAATCAAAAAGTAGAACGAAAAATAGAAACAAGAAATCTAGAACAAGGTTATATACTAATCCACAGACAAAAGAAAATAAGTCACAAACTCAGAATGAATCTCTTGTGTATACACTTGTATCACCTGAAGTTTACTTTCAAAAACATTGGAGATGCCCCGCTGTTTTTGACGATTTTTTAACACACTTATTTGATAATAATTACCATGGCTGTTTTCTAGAATTTAAGATTTGGGAATATGAAATAGTAGAGCAGTTAATTAATTTAATCTCACTATTAAATCAAGGGAGATATGAATTTTTAATCGAAAATGATGACATTCTGTTATGCCATAGAGACAGAGTTAAATACAATATTTTTCCTCCCAAAGAAGGTAATTTCAAAATCAAAGCAAGCATAACATCGCGTGCAAGAATCAGAAACCGTATGCCTCATATAATATGTTCTTGACATTTGACCATAGCATGCGCTAGCCACCAATGGTAGCTTGAAAAAATTTGGGCAGTTTTTACTGATTAAGTTGGTATTGGTATAGGTATCGCCTCCGGCGGTGCCAACACCTGCTCAAAAATTTCCTGATACTCCAGAGGCAAATACGGTATCAAACCCAGAATAAATCCAAAAATAGTATCAAGTGATACATAATCCAGGACGTTCAAATTATAAACCTCCTTAAAAATGTCCAGAGTTGAGATGACTTCGGCAGGGATTGCCTCGTTGTTGAGGAGTTCTTGCACCTCTAAAGGGAAAAAAGTCTCAGCCACCCACCTGGCATCCTCTGGTAGCGCATCCAAGAGAGTTTGGGGATTATTCCACTTCCTATAAAAAGTATTATTTAGGGACTGGAATAATTGTAAAGCGCGGTCATAGCCTCCTAATTTCTTAAATATCTTACTAACCCATCCTTGGCTACATCCCATATCCTTAGCTATTTTATCCTGGGTTACTTTTTGTCCAAAACGTAGTAACTTCATACCAAGTTCAATGGCCATTTTAGTATCTAGGTCCCGTCGCGTTGCAGCTTCAGGACATAAATCGTAAGCCATCATTCTATTGATCTGACACCCAGGAAACTTATCTTTAAGCTGATGCGTAAGTTTTTCCGAGTAATCCCCCAGCAGATAAACTTCCTTCTGCTTATGAGGTTGTAAATGCGCTCTGAGACGACCGACTAACTGTAATTTT
>JAAUXZ010016645.1_pt1 | contig 28335 bp, 28 predicted proteins | sample 7278131 | NCBI WGS metagenome assembly JAAUXZ01 (sample SAMN14350119, study PRJNA611818) | marine sediment metagenome | isolation source: surface marine sediment (3m) | place: French Polynesia: Moorea | collected 2018-08 | reverse complement strand
TCGTGCCGTGCGGGTGCCGGAGATCTCCGGTAGCGGCGGACTTAAATCAGTCTGGAGCCGCATGAAGAGCTGGTTCCAGGGAAATTTTTAGTTTTTCTCACTTTTCAGTGGGCGTGGGCAAACAGGTAGTTCGGAGGAGAGCGTTATGTTCGAGTTGATGGATGTGGATAGTCAGAGTGCGGTCATCAAGGTAATTGGCGTTGGCGGCGGTGGTGGCAATGCGGTCAATCACATGCTGCGTTCGAATATCGAAGGCGTGGAATTCATCTGCGCCAACACCGATGCGCAGGCACTCGGTAACACCGAGGTTCGTACCGCACTGCAATTGGGATCCAATGTCACCCGGGGGCTCGGCGCTGGCGCCAACCCGGAGCGCGGCTATGAGGCTGCGATGGAAGATCGCGATCGAATCGCCGAGGCAATTGAGGGGGCGGACATGGTCTTCATCACTGCCGGTATGGGTGGTGGTACCGGGACCGGGGCAGCCCCCGTCGTCGCGGAGGTGGCCAAGGAGCTTGGGATTCTGACCGTGGCGGTCGTCACAAAGCCGTTTGGTTTCGAGGGTGGCAAGCGTTTGAAGATCGCCGAGGCCGGTATCAACGCCTTGTCCGAGCATGTCGATTCGCTTATTACCATTCCCAACGAGAAATTGCTTTCCGTGTTGGGCAAGACGACCTCGTTGCTGGATGCCTTCAAGGCGGCCAACGACGTGTTGTTCAATGCCGTGCAGGGTATCGCCGAATTGATCACCAAGCCGGGCCTGATCAACGTCGACTTTGCCGATGTACGCACTGTGATGTCTGAGATGGGCGTGGCGATGATGGGCACGGGTCGCTCCTCCGGAGAGGATCGTGCGCGCGAGGCAGCAGAATTCGCCATCCGCAGCCCGCTACTGGAAGATGTCAACCTGGCCGGTGCCAAGGGTCTGCTCGTCAACATCACTGCAGGTCTGGATCTGGCCATTGGTGAATTTGACGAGGTCGGCAGCACCATTAAGGAGTTCGCCCGCGATGATGCCACTGTGGTGGTGGGTACCGTCATCGACCCGGACATGGTTGACGAGATGCGCGTCACCGTTGTGGCGACTGGTCTGGGTGATGACAAGCCGATGATCGAGCCGGTGCCGGAGCCGGTCGACCTGCAGCCGGTGCGGGTTGCCAATAGTGACGTGGTCGTGGAACAACCGGATTATGGCGATTTTGATACGCCACCACAGGTTCGTCGTAACGCGGAGAGTGCGCGTGATTACGTCGATGCGGCCAAGGACAGCATGGAATACCTTGATATCCCCGCGTTTTTGCGACGCCAGGCCGACTGATCAATGTTGCAGGATTGTTGCGATTCAACTTGATTCAGATGTCCAAAACGTTGAAAATAGGGGAATTCCCTAGCATTGGCGTAAACGAAAGGGGTGGCTATAGCAGTAATTTTCGCCCTAACTGCCTGATTTAATTGGGCTTTAAGACTTTGGAGTTGCGGCGCATGATCAGACAGCGCACTTTGAAAAATGTGATCAGGGCAACAGGTGTTGGCCTGCATACGGGCGAAAAGATCTACCTGACCCTGCGGCCGGCAGCTGTCGATACCGGCATTGTTTTTCGCCGCGTCGATCTCGATCAGCCGGTGGATATCCCGGCCAAGGCCGAGTTTGTCGGCGATACCACGCTCTCCACCACGCTGGTGAAAGACGGTGTACGCGTTTCCACCGTCGAACACCTGTTGTCGGCGCTGGCCGGGTTGGGCATCGATAATGCCTATATCGATGTTAGCGCAGGGGAAGTTCCCATTATGGATGGCAGTGCAGGACCTTTCGTGTTCCTGATTCAATCTGCCGGGGTCGAGGAACAAAACGCGCCCAAGCGGTTCATCCGGGTACTCGAACCCATCGAGGTGCGTGATGGCGACAAGATCGCCCGCTTTGAACCCTTCGATGGTTTCAAAGTGCATTTCTCTATCGATTTCGACCACCCCGCGATGGAAGGCAACCTTTGCCAGTCTGAAATCGATTTCTCCTCCACCTCCTTCGTCAAGGAAGTGAGCCGTGCGCGAACCTTCGGTTTTCTGCGCGATATCGAGAAGTTGCGGGAAAGCGGTTTGGCGCTGGGTGGCAGCATGGAAAACGCGATCGTCGTCGACGATTTCCGCGTACTGAACGAGGACGGACTGCGTTACGAGGACGAGTTCGTCAAACACAAGATACTGGATGCGATTGGCGACCTTTACCTGCTCGGTCGCAGCCTGATTGGTGCCTTCAGTGGCCACAAATCCGGGCATGCGTTGAACAACAGATTGCTCAACGCCTTGTTGGAACGGCCGCAGGCCTGGGAACTGGTCACCTTCGAGGACGAAGGCGAGGCGGTGCCGATCTCGTACATGAAGCCCGCGCAGGTGAGCTGAGCAGCCGCTTTATTTTTCCTTCAGTGCCCTGGCCAGACGCAACAGGGCTGATCGAAGTGCCGGGTTTTCAACATCTCCAGCACTGCTGTCAACCCAGTTGGCGGCGCGGTTGGAGTGTCTCGCGGTCGCACGTTTCCTGTACTGCGGACCAGGTTTGAGCGGCGCTTCGCAGCGCACTTTGATGCTGGCGATGCCAGGGTGGCGTGGCCGCAGGGCTGTGAGCAGGTTTGGTGACTGAAATCTCATTTTGCTCACCCAAACCGGGCTGTCGGTTAATAAATTCAGTACGGTGCCGTTAAGGATGGCAGCTTTGCAATGTCGCGCCATCTGGGCTGGCAGCGTTTTGCGGACCTTGGCAAGGAGCTGCTGTTGTTGCTGGGTTTTTGCATAAATAGGTTTGAGTGCGTCGTTTTGCGCGAGTAGTTGCTGGACACGGCGTGGCTTGAACGGCATGGGTGGAAGCATTCTGTTTCGGTCGGCTGTGGTTTAGAATCGCCGACTGGTTGAAAATTTGAACCTGCGGAGGCGAGAACCTAACAGGTTTTCAGCATGACGTAACGATGAACATTATCCTGCTTTCCAGTTTCTGCAAGAAGCGTGGCAGCATCGACATCTGTGTGCCAAGCGCAGCTGCCTGGTTGGTGCCGGGCGTGGCTGCCGTGGCCAGCCTGTTGTTGTGGCTGGGTTATGAGATCGGCGTCTACCAAGCCGAGAGCAGTCGTTCTGAATCCCTGACCGTGGAATTGCGCGATATTCTGCGGGACGAGCGCTTGGCCATCGACCAGGCGCGAGCTGAGCAACGTGCGCACCTCGATGCGCTCGCATTGCACATCGGCACCTTGCAGGCCCGCATGATGCGGCTCGATGCCCTGGGAGACCGTCTGGTCGGGATTGGCAAGCTCGACCGGGGAGAATTTGACTTTGCCAATCTGCCCGCCGTCGGTGGTGTGGAAGAGGCTACCGGAATGCCTCAGAACGCTGCGGAAATGACCGCTGATATTGAGCGTCTGAAATCACTCTTGGATGACCGTGAGTCCAAACTGGCCATGCTCGAAGAGCAGCTGCTGGGAAGCGAGTTGATTCTCGAGACCGTCCCATCCGGGCGTCCGGTGAAAAAGGGCTGGATCTCCTCCTATTATGGGAGGCGTACCGATCCATTCTCGGGCAAGAGGGCTTACCACAGGGGCATGGATTTCGCCGGCAAGAAAGGTGCAGAGGTCTATGCCGTGGCTGCTGGCGTGGTCAAACGCTCCAAGAAAGTGGCCGGCTTTGGGAACGTGGTGGAAATTCGCCATGCGGACGGTTACACCACCTTGTACGGACACAACGACAAGAACATGGTGGAAGAGGGTGATGTGGTCAGCAAGGGACAGGTGATTGCCCTGCTTGGCAACACCGGCCGATCCAGTGGTCCCCACGTTCACTTTGAAGTACACAAAGACGGCAAGATCGTCGATCCACGCCGCTACATCCGCGCACCCTAACCATTCAATAATCCCTCGCGCCGGTTTGCCTGTTTCGAAACCGTGCGTGCTGCCGCTTCTGCGGTATCATCCCCCCTTTTCGGGGTGTTCTCAGCGCTCTTAGCGCTTGATCGGACGAAAAGCCTGTCCGGCTCACCCCACCAGCGCCAACGAAGGCCAGGAATCCATGTTCAGCAAACTAATGAAAAAGGTGTTTGGCAGCCGTAACGAGCGGCTGGTCAAGCGCATGGGAAAAACTGTTGCCCAGATCAATGCCCTGGAAGACCAGGTCAGTTCGTTAAGCGACGATGAGCTGAAGGGGAAGACGGCCGAATTCCGAGAACGCCTGCAGCAGGGTGCGGCGCTGGATGACCTCTTGACCGAGGCCTTTGCAGTGGTGCGTGAGGCGGGCAAGCGCGAGCTGGGCATGCGTCATTTCGATGTACAGTTGATCGGTGGCATGGTGCTGAACCAGGGCAAGATTGCCGAGATGCGTACCGGCGAGGGCAAGACTCTGGTCGCGACCCTGGCAGCCTACCTGAATGCCCTGCCGGCAACCGGCGTACACGTGGTCACGGTGAATGATTACCTGGCGCGGCGGGATGCTGAATGGATGGGGCGTCTGTATCACTTCCTCGGTTTGAGCACCGGTGTGATCAATTCTTCGGGTGGGATGGGGCCGGACGAGTCATCCTACATTTTTGATCCCGACTACAAGGGCGACGAAGGAGGCTATCCGCACCTGCGCAAGGCCACCCGCAAGCAGGCCTACGACTGTGACATCACTTACGGTACCAACAACGAATTCGGTTTCGATTATCTGCGCGACAACATGGCTTTTTCGGCCGAGCAGCGTGCCCAACGCCGAGGCTTCGCCATTGTCGACGAAGTCGACTCCATTCTGATCGATGAGGCGCGCACGCCGCTGATCATCTCCGGCCCGGCTGAGGACAGCTCCGAGCTCTACATCAAGATCAACGCAATCCCCCCGAAGCTGACCCGTCAGGATCCGATTACCAACGAGGAAGGCAAACCGGATTTTGGACCGGGTGATTACTCGGTCGACGAGAAGGCGAAGCAGATTTTTCTCAGCGATGAGGGCCACGAAAAGGTCGAGAACATGCTCGCCGAGATGGGTCTGCTTGGCGAGGGCGAAAGCCTGTACGACCCGGCCAATATCATGCTGATGCATCATGTGATGGCGGCTTTGCGGGCGCACGTGCTGTTCAAGATCAACGTCGACTATATCGTGCGGGATGGAGAGATCGTCATCGTTGACGAATTCACCGGACGGACCATGCCGGGACGGCGCTGGTCCGAGGGTCTGCACCAGTCGGTCGAGGCCAAGGAAGGTGTACCTATCCAGCAGGAAAACCAGACACTGGCTTCTGTGACCTTCCAGAACTATTTCCGCCTGTACGACAAGCTCTCGGGGATGACCGGCACCGCTGATACCGAGGCGTTCGAATTCCAGCAGATCTATGGCCTGGAAGTGGTTGTCATCCCCACCAACCAGCCAATGGTGCGGGACGATCAGACCGACCTGGTTTTCCTTACGCAGAAGGAAAAATTCAACGCCATCATCGAGGACGTGAAGGACTGCGTGCAACGCGGTCAGCCCGTCCTGGTCGGTACTGCATCGATCGAAGTCTCGGAGTTGGTGTCCAAGCTGCTGGAGCAGGGTGGCATCAAGCACCAGGTGCTCAACGCCAAGCAGCATGAGCGGGAAGCGCTGACTGTCGCGGAGGCTGGTCGCCCCGGTGCGGTGACCATTGCCACCAACATGGCGGGCCGGGGTACCGACATCGTGCTCGGCGGCAACGCTGAGATTGAAATCGTGCAGCTGGGGGAAGAGATCGACGAAGTGCAGAAGGACGTAATTCGTGCTGAGCAGGCCAAGCGCCACGAGCAGGTCCTGGCAGCTGGCGGCCTGCGCGTGGTCAGTACCGAACGCCACGAATCGCGCCGTATCGACAACCAGCTGCGCGGTCGCTCAGGGCGTCAGGGCGATCCGGGGTCCTCGCGTTTTTACCTGTCCCTGGAAGACAATCTGATGCGTATCTTCGCTTCCGAGCGTGTCTCCGGCCTGATGCAGAAGCTGGGGATGCAGGAGGGCGAGGCGATTGAGCATCCGTGGGTCAACAAGGCGATTGAGAATGCGCAGCGCAAGGTGGAGGGCCGCAACTTCGACATCCGCAAGAACCTGCTTGAATACGATGACGTGGCCAACGACCAGCGCAAAGTCGTGTATCAGCAGCGTGACGAGCTGATGAACACCGAGGACGTGTCGGATTCCATCGCGAGTCTGCGCAGCGATGTGGTTAACGCCACGATAGATTCCTACATTCCACCCCAAAGCCTGGAGGAGCAATGGGATGTTGCCGGGCTGAGCGAGGCCCTGAAGGAGCATTTCGACCTGGAGGCGCCAATCCAGCAGTGGCTGGACGAAGATGATGACCTGCATGAGGAACCGTTGCGGCAACGCATCCTGGACGACCTGGTTGCCATCTACGAGGCGAAAGAAGAGCAGGCCGGTTCCGAGCAGATGCGCCGTATCGAGAAGGAGGTGATGCTGTTCACGCTCGACTCGCACTGGAAGGAACATCTGGCTGCAATGGACTACCTGCGCCAGGGCATCCACCTGCGCGGTTATGCGCAGAAAAACCCAAAGCAGGAATACAAGCGCGAGGCATTCGAAATGTTTACGCGCATGCTGGAGGCTATCAAGCAGGAGGTGGTCGAAGTCCTCAGTAAGCTGCAACTGCAGGCACCGCCGGTCATGCCTGAGCCGCAGATCGATCCCTCGATGTTTAATTTCAAACACGAAGAATTCAGGGGCCTGGGTGAGTCCCAGATGGAAGAGCCTGAGCCGGCACCTGACGAAGGTAGTGAAGAGCCTCAAAAGCCGTTTGTCCGCCCGGATCGAAAGATTGGTCGGAATGAGCCTTGTCCTTGCGGATCGGGCAAAAAGTACAAGCAGTGTCACGGTAAGCTCAGCTGATGGGTGAGGCGCAGGCTTTGGCCATTCAAGCCGGTGTAGGGATGCCGGTAGCCGGAGTGCGTCTGGCGATTGCCGCTGCGGGCATTCGCTACCAGGGGCGTGACGACCTGGTTCTCATTGAGATGACGGAAGGGGGCAGTGCTGCCGCCGTATTCACCCGCAACCAGTTCTGTGCAGCGCCGGTGGTCGTCGCCAGGGAGCACCTGGCCAGTGATTTGGTGCGCTATCTGCTGATCAACTCAGGCAATGCTAATGCCGGCACCGGTGATGGAGGCATGCGCGCCGCACGCGAGAGTTGCCTTGCCGTAGCTTCACTGGCCGGTTGTGCCATGAGCCAGGTGCTGCCATTTTCCACCGGTGTGATCGGCGAGGATCTGCCGATGTTGCCATTTCAGCAGTCCATTCCGAAGCTGATAAAGGAACTGGCTGAAGACACTTGGGAAAAGGCAGCCAAGGCCATCATGACCACCGATACGCGTCCCAAGCTATGCTCCGTCAGGCTCGAATTGTCCGGCGGGGTGGTGACGGTTACCGGTATGAGCAAGGGCTCGGGAATGATCCGTCCGGATATGGCGACCATGCTGGCCTATGTGGCGACCGATGCCCTGGTTGAACAATCGCTGTTGCAACAGATACTGGCCGAAGCGGTGTCGCCTTCCTTCAACAGCATTACTGTCGACGGCGATACCTCCACCAACGATGCCTGCGTGTTGCTTGCCAGCGGTGCCTCAGGGGTCCCGGTGATTGAAGACAGCCCGGATGCGCGGGCTTTGCAGAACGCTGTCAACGAGGTCTGCATGTATCTGGCGAGCGAGATTGTGCGGGATGGCGAGGGTGCCACCAAGCTGGTGGAGGTTTTGGTCGAAGGTGCGCGTGAAACAGGGGATGCCCGTGCCGTCGCCTACACCATTGCGCATTCACCCCTGGTGAAGACAGCCTTGTTTGCCTCAGACCCGAACTGGGGGCGCATACTGGCTGCGGTTGGGCGTGCTGGTGTCGAGCAAATGGATATCAATGCGGTGAGAATTTCCCTTGATGATGTGTCCATTGTCCGGGATGGTGGGCGCGACCCTTCGTATCGCGAAGAGGATGGGCAGCGGGTATTTGATCAGGAGAGTTACCAGATCCGGGTGGACCTGGGGATGGGGGAAGCCAGTACCCGTGTACTCACCTGCGATCTTTCCTACGATTACGTCAAGATCAACGCCGAGTATCGGTCGTAAGCAAAGGGGCGGGCCTTGCCTGAACTGATCCACGTTGCTGCCGCTGCCCTGGTCGACCCACAAGGCCTGGTACTGATAGCACGCCGACACGAAGATGCGCATCAGGGAGGTCTTTGGGAGTTCCCGGGGGGCAAGTGTGAACCTGGCGAGTCGATCGAGAGCGCGTTGAAACGCGAGTTGCACGAAGAGCTGGGTGTTGACGTCCAGGCCCACCGTCCATTGATTCGCATCACCCATCATTACGACGATCGCAGCGTGTTGCTCGACGTTCATCGCGTCGATACATGGGCGGGCGAACTGCATGGTCGTGAAGGCCAGCCGCTGGCCTGGGTTTCTCCGGCTGACCTGGCGGCTTACCCGATGCCGGAAGCGGATGTGCCTATTGTGCGGGCATTGCAGCTGCCCGATCGGTATCTGATCACGCCTGCCGATGCCTCCGATAAAGCGACTTTCATGCGGAACCTGGAAATCTCCCTCGATCAGGGGATCAGCCTGGTCCAGTTGCGGATTTTCGGTCTCGATGCTGACGCCCATCTTTCGCTTGCCAGGGCGGCCCAGGAGCTATGCGAGGCCCGGGGTGCACACCTGTTGATCAATGGCGCCGCAAAACTGCCTGCCGAGATCGCTGCTGCCGGCCTACACCTTAGCAGCCGGCAACTGCGTGAAACGCACGAACGGCCGGACTGCGCCGGTCTCGTGGCAGTCTCCTGCCATACTGCGGAGGATCTGCAACGTGCGCAGCTTATCGGTGCCGACTTTGCCGTGTTGTCGCCGGTACTGCCCACGCGGAGTCATCCAGATGCAAACCCCTTGGGCTGGGAGCGCTTCTCGCAGCTTGTAGATGAAGTCGCGTTGCCTGTCTACGCGTTGGGTGGCATGCATGCCGGACTAATGGAATTGGCCTGGGCAAGTGGCGCCCAAGGGGTTGCCGGCATCCGAGGCTTTTGGCCTGATGCACAGGCTTCCGACTGATTTGCACAAGTCGCCCTGCGGCGATTCGAAAGGCCTATGATGCTCAATAATCGCTACCTTTTGTTTTTCGCGATTCTTGCTGTCGGTCTGGCGTTCAGTTGGACCTTGGTCGGCAAACGCGCGCAGTTGGAGCCAGGTGCGAGTTTGTATGTGATGACGACTGAGGACAGTTGTCGTCCCTATCTGAGTCCGTGTGCGGCCTATGCGGCCGATTTTGCGCTGGTACTCGGACCGCAGGCCGATGCTTTGCGTTTGCAGGCGGAACGGTTGCCGTCAGGAGCCGTGCTTGAATTCAGTCAATTTGAAGATGGGGCGCAAGAGTTGGAGATCCCGCAGACCGAACGCCTTGCTTCCAATGCCTGGTTGATCAGGCCCGTGCTGCGAACCGGGCGCTTACGGGTGAATGTACTGATTGCGAACCAGCAGTGGCTGGCAGAGTTTCCGCTCGTTCAGTAATCGTCCGTATTGTTTTCCGGTGGAAAGTGGGGCTCGCCGGGAATCCGTTTCTCTTCCTCCAGCCACTCGCCAAGATCGATCAGACGGCAGCGTTCGCTACAAAAAGGACGCCATCGGGACTCCGGTGTCCACAAGACTGTTTCACCGCAGGTTGGGCACAGGACCGTTTTGGGATGTTCGCTCATATGATGCAGACGTTCAGGCCAAAGCTCAGGTCGCGCTCGGTCTGGCTGGGATGTTCCCAGTCCCGGGATTCCATGAAGCGAATACTGAAACGGTGTTTGCCTCCGCTGATCTCCGCATACAGATCGCTGTCTTTGGGCAGAAAGACCTGAACCATCTGGATGGCAGCTCCGCTGGGGAGGTTGTGTTGGAAAAAACCGTTCGCTGCGTGTTGCTGGGACGCCGTTGTGCTGTGACGGATCAGACTCAGCAGCAGGTCGACTGCTTCATGAACCGAGGCGACTTCATTACGCCAATCATCGAACTGCAGCAACCGTTCGCTGTGTGACTGGTTAAGCCAAAGATGCAGTTGGGGCAGATCGAAATCGAAACCGCCGCCGGGCAGGCTGTTGCGCTGCAATACACTGTTGAGAAATTCGCTCTTGCGCAGGCTGGCGCCCAACTGCCCCTGTGCCGAACGGATGGCCTGTTGAGACTCACTTAGGTTCTGCAGGATGTGCCGCAGTCTGTCGGTATCTACACCAGGAGTATTGGCCATTCGGGACAGGGAAAGATTGTAACGCTCCATCTCCTTGAGCAGCTCCGACTTGATATCGGCGCGTGCGAGGAGGTTTGCTATGTCCAGCAGGGCGCGCAACGCAGCCCGGGCATGCCAGGGGTTATCCTGTGGCACGTGGAAGTCGTATTGCTCGAACAAGTGCGAAAGACGCAGCAGCGTGCGACATTTCTCGTTCAGTGGTTGTTCGTAGACGATCTGCTGGCTCACGCTCGGACCCGAGTATTAAGTAAACGCTAATATTCTCCGCCAGCTGGGGACCAAGGTAAAGGGAGCAAGGAAAAAAGTGATGAATCCGTCAGTTTTCGTCGCTAGGCCTACGAAGGGTTCTCTTTTGCCAGGCGCAGATACTCCTGGTGGAGCTGTTCCACTGCCTGTCGGAGTTGTTCGGGATTGCCATCGTTGCATATGACATCGTCCGCAACGGCCAGGCGTTGCGCTCTGGTTGCCTGCGCGGCGAGTAACTGGTCTGCCTGATTGTCTGTGCTGGCATCACGTGCTGCCAGCCTGGCCTTCTGGAGATGTTCAGGGGAATCGATCAACAGCACCCGTTCGGCCGGGTAAGTCTGACCGGTTTCCAGGTACAGGGGCACCACCAGAATCACATAAGGGGAACTCGCCGCCTCAGCCCGATCCAGCATGTGTTGCCTGATCATGGGGTGCAGGATTTCTTCCAGGGTACGTCGTTCATCCGGTCGCGCGAAAATCCGTTCGCGCAGTGCCTGGCGATTGAGCCTGCCATCGGTATCCAGGATATCGCGGCCAAAGTGCTGGATGATCCGCGCCAAGGCGGCTTGCCCTGGCTGCACCAGCTCGCGGCTGATCAGGTCGGCATCGATAACAGTGACCCCAAGCTGCTCGAAGTGCTCGCTTGCCGTCGATTTTCCGCTGGCGATCCCACCGGTGAGGATGACGCGAAACATGGAAGAGCGTATCAGTTCAGCCCGGCGATCTGCAGGTAGGCGTGCGTGAGCTGGTTGCCCCAGAAAATCGCAATAACACCGGCCAGCGCCAGGTAGGGGCCGAAGGGGATGGGCACCTGGTGGTCGCGTCCCCGAAACATGACCATGGAGATGCCGACGATAGCGCCGACCAGCGAGGAGAGCAGCAGAATCAGGGGCAGCATCTGCCAGCCGAGCCAGGCCCCGAACAATGCGAACAGTTTGAAATCGCCATAACCCATGCCTTCCTTGCCGGTGAACAGCCTGAACAGCTGGAAGACCAGCCAAAGGCTCAAATAGCCCGCTGCCGCACCGATAACGGCATCTCCCAGTGACGCGAAAGTGTTGTTGAGGTTCACCAGCAAGCCGAGCCAAAGGAGTGGCAGGGTCAGTTGATCGGGAAGCAGCTGCTCGTCGATATCGATCAGAGTCAGTGCCAACAAGCCCCACAGCAGGAAGCATAGCGCCAGGGCTTCAGGGGTTGGGCCGAACTGCCAGACCACGCCTACGGTCAAGCCGCCTGTGAGCAGTTCGACAAGTGGATAGCGAATGCTGATGGGGTTGCTGCAATTGGCGCACCGCCCGCGCAGTAACAGCCAGCTGATGATCGGAATGTTTTCCCAGGCGCGAATAGCGTGGCCGCACTTGGGGCAGGTCGAAGGTGGATCGATCAGAAAGTCGAGGCCGAACAGCCGATTCGGTGGGGCCTCCGCGCCTTCATCATGCGCGCATTCGGCGGCATGCTCGGCGTACATCTTGCGCGGCAGGCGCAGGATCAGGACGTTCAGAAAACTCCCGATCACCAGACCAAAGAGCAAGGCAAACAGCAGTTGGCCTGCCATCGGAAGCTGCGACAAGAGCACGGCAGTGAGAACTCAGTGAGTGCCGGATACGATCGAGCCCAGCTGGAAGATTGGCAGATAGAGGGCTACAACCAGGCCACCCACCAGGGTGCCGAGCACCACCATGATGATCGGTTCGAGCAGGCTGCTGAGCGCGTCAACCGAATTGTCCACTTCTTCCTCGTAGAAATCGGCGACTTTTGCCAACATCTCGTCCAGCGAGCCCGACTCTTCACCGATCGACACCATCTGAATGACCATGTGTGGGAAAAGCCCCTGCTGTCGCATGGTCGCCTGCAGCGACTGTCCGGTTGCCACATCATCGCGCATTTCCAGAACGGCCTGTCCGTAAACCACGCTGCCTGTGGCACCGGCGACTGACTGGAGGGCTTCCACCAGCGGGACACCGGCGGCGAACATAGTTGCCGTGGTGCGGCAAAAACGCGCCAGGGCGGCCTTGTGCAGAATGGCGCCAATCACGGGGACCTTCAGCAGCAATCGGTCTACGGTCTCCTGGAATTTCGGCGAGCGTTTCCAGATATTGCTGAGAATCAACACCAAACCCGCAATGCTCACAAGTAGCAACCACCAGTATTCCGCCACGAAATCCGACATCGTGATAACGATCTGGGTGAATTTCGGCAGGTCGGCGCCAAAGCTGGAAAACAGATCCTTGAACTGGGGCACCACGAAGATCATGATGATCGCGGTAATCAAAACGGCCACGATCAAGACGGCCGCGGGATAAAACATGGCCTTTTTGATCTTGCCCTTGAGTGATTCGGTTTTTTCCTTGTAGGTGGCGATCTTGTCGAGCAGGACTTCGAGTACGCCCGCCTGTTCGCCAGCCTCGACCAGGTTACAGACCAGGTCATCGAAATAGAGGGGGTGTTTGCGCAGGGCGTTGTGAAGTGAAGAGCCGCCTTCAACATCGCTTTTGATCGCAAGGATCAATTCCTGCATCGAGGGATTCACATGGCCGCGTCCCACGATTTCGAACGCCTGTACCATGGGCACGCCGGCTGCCATCATGGTGGCGAGTTGGCGGGAAAATACCGCGATGTCCTTGGTAGTGATTTTCTTTTTGCGGTTGCCGAATAGCGATTGGCTCTTTTTACGCACCTTGACCGGGTTGATACCCTGACGCCGTAATTCCGCCTTGGCCATCGCCATATTGGTCGCAGGCGTTTCGCCTTTGATGCGTTTGCCCCGTCTGTCGGTACCTTCCCAGGCAAACAGGAGTGTCTTTTCAGCTTTTGCGGTCGCTTGTGCCATGGATATCTACTAGTCCTTGGTGACCCGGTTGATTTCTTCGAGGCTCGTGGTGCCGGCCTTCACTTTTTCCAGACCTGAGGCCCTCAGGTCAGCAATCCCTTCTTCCTTGGCCCTGTCACGAATCTGCAGGGCGTTGGCGCCTTCCATGATCAGTCGCCCCATTTCCTCGCTGACCGGCATGACTTCGAACAAGCCTACCCGACCTTTGTAGCCGTTGGTGCACTTGTCGCATCCCACCGGTTTGAACACCTGGATGCCCTCCCGTATCTCGTCGTCAGTAAAGCCTTCACTACGCAAGGTGCTCTCGGGAAGATCATCCGGTTGCTTGCAATGTTCACAAAGTCGTCTGGCCAGACGCTGTGCGACGATCAGGTTGACCGAGGAGGCGATGTTGAAAGGCGGTACGCCCATGTTGGCCAGACGCGTCAGTGTTTGAGGGGCATCGTTGGTGTGCAGGGTGGACAGTACGAGGTGGCCGGTTTGTGCTGCCTTGACCGCGATCTCAGCAGTTTCGAGGTCACGGATCTCGCCCACCATCACGATATCGGGGTCCTGGCGCAGGAAGGCGCGAAGCGCTTCGGCAAAGGTCAGGCCAGTCTTGGGGTTGACGTTGACCTGGTTGATCCCGGGCACCTGGATTTCAACCGGGTCCTCCGCGGTGGAGATGTTCACCTCAGGCTCGTTCAGCATGTTCAAGCCTGTGTACAGCGTCACCGTCTTACCGCTACCGGTCGGGCCGGTCACCAGGATCATGCCGTAGGGCTTCTTGATGGCTGCGACGAAGTCTTTTTGCTGTTGTTCTCCAAAGCCCAGCGACTCGATGCCGATTTTTGCGGCGGACGAATCGAGGATACGCAGCACCACCTTCTCACCGTAGAGGGTGGGGCAGGTGTTGACACGAAAATCAATCGAGCGGTTCTTGGACAGCGCCAGCTTGATACGGCCGTCCTGAGGCACGCGGCGTTCCGCAATGTTCATGCGAGACATGACCTTCATGCGGGCAATCAGCCTGGCAGCCAGGTTGTTCGGTGGCGATGCCTTTTCATGCAACATGCCGTCCTGACGGAAGCGGATGCGGAAGCTTTTTTCGTAGGGTTCGAAGTGGATATCCGATGCCCCGCTGTTGATGGCATCCACCAAAATTTTGTTGACGTAACGCACGATGGGCGCTTCATCCACGCCTTCGACGTTGTCAGAGTCCGGTCCGCCTTCATCTGCGACGTCGATATCGAGGTTTTCCAGATCCTCGTCGAGCATGTCGGTCATCACAGTGTCGTTGGCTTCCAACGCCGTGTCGATGATCCGCTGCAGTTTGTCCTCTTCCACCAGGACAGCGTCGGTTGTCAGGCCTGTGTGGAACTTGATCTCGTCCAGCCCCTGGTGATTGGTGGGGTCTGAAACCGCCAGGAACAGGCGTTTACCGCGCCGGTAAAGAGGCAGCGCATGGTGAGTGCGGATCAGTTTTTCTTCGACCAGACTGGTTGGTAGCACGTCGGGGTCAACGACGTCGAGATCGAACAGGGGAACCCCGTATTCCTCGGAGGCGGCTCTGGCAATATCCCTTGCGCCGACCAGGCCGTTGGAAACGAGGTAGGAAACCAGCGGCTGCTTCGAATCCGCGATCTGTTCCACTGCCTCACTGGCGCTCTCGGCACTGATCAGGTTGTCGTCAACCAGTCGTCTGGCAAGGCCGCTGAGTCGGAGTGTGGGATTAGGGGGAGCCATGAAACTGATTATCTTTTAACAGAGTCTGTAGAAAATCCGTTTAAGTATATAACGCAAAAGAAAAAACGCGAGACCATTGTGGGTCGGATCCGGCGATTTGTGCGGGTGGGCACGTTTCGATCTTCATGGGCATGCGGATTTCGATGCCCCGGAGGTTTCGGAGTCACAGCAGGTACTCATCCGGTCTTCGCAACGTATCCAGTCACCATCCAGGTGGGTCACGACGATATCCCAATCAGTGGCGGTCACATCGACAATGTAGGTGAACGCGTCACCGTCACCGTCAGGACTCCAACCGAAATTGGTTTCCAGCTCGGCCTCGTCGTAGGTATTGTCACCGCCCACCACGTAAGTGGCATTGTCCAGCTGATAGTCTTCGAGAAACACACGTAGACTCTCCGCATTCATGCGTGCAGTGGCCAGGCGCGCCTCGGTCACGTAGCCATTGTAGGCGGGGATTGCGATGGCAGCGATTACACCAATGACTGCCAGCGTGACCAGCACCTCGATCAGTGTGAAACCATTTTGATGACGCATGGGTATTTCCACTTGCTGTCTTTGTTGAAGCACCAAAGCGGCCAGCTCTAAGGAAGCTGGCCGCTTTGCACTAGCAAACTCTGGGAAAAGAGTTTACATGTCGTCGGCGTTGAACAGCTGCGACTGCTGGTTCATGTCCTCGTACGCCGGGCGAACTACAACAGCGTTGTTGCCGGTTACGAAGATGCCTACACGGCCGTTGGTGGTGTCAGGAGTACGGGAGTTTTCCCAGGCGCTGACAGCTGCATCACCAGGAGAGCGGCTACACAGGGTAACGTCGCCGCTGGTGCATCCCGGCTCAATGGCACCGATGAGATCATCGTGATCCGGCATGGTGAACGCGGTACGGTTACGGGTGGATGCGGCGATTTCGCGCTTGATCTCCGCGCTGACGGCACGGCGTGCGATGTCGTAGTTCTCGTTCACCTGACCCATGCGGGCTTCAGTGATGTAGTTCTGATACGCAGGGATTGCGATCGCTGCCAGGATGGCGATGATCGCAACAACGATCATCAGTTCGATAAGGGTAAAGCCGGTCTGCTTCTTCATGGATAACTCCGTTTGGGTAAAGTTTGGTTCGGAATTGTTGTCCCTGTGAGGGGTGCATGTCTGAAAGCAGGTTGCGTGCCAGAATCCCTATTTGGCTTTTCTGTTGGCGGAGTGCGGATAAAAAAATAGTTTTAAAACAGTGGCTTACGGGATTTTTGAGTGGTTGGTGCTTGGTCGCCGAGCAATCTCGCCTCCAGGGTGGTGCCCCAGCAAGTCCAACGTTTTTCTGACGCAGATTGTCAACAGGTGACGCTGAGTGTCACTTTTCGCTTTCTGAGGCAGAACCGGGTTCGTTTTGTTCCAGTCCCAGTTTCTCCATCCGGTAACGGAGCGAGCGCAAGGTCAAGCCCAGCTCTTTGGCGGCGGCGGTGCGGTTCCAGCCGTGATCCTGCAGTGCCTGTTCAATCAGCGTGCGTTCGACCCCGGCGAGGTGGGATTCCAGGTCGCCAGCGAGTTCCTGGGTTTGCGTTGTCTGCGGCGCATTGCCGTTCAGGCCCAGGTCGCTCGCTTCGATCAGAGCGTTGTCACACAAGGCGCAGGCGCGTTCGAGTATGTTCTCCAATTCGCGCACATTGCCGGGATAGGTGTGCTGGAACAGTGCCTGCAGGGCGGTGCGTTCAATGCGGGGCTTGGGCATGCCGCTATCGCGGTTCATCCGCTCCAGCAGATGATCGATCATCAATGGGATGTCTTCCCGGCGCTCGCGCAACGGTGGCATGTTCAGTTCGATCACGTGGATGCGATAGAAAAGGTCCTGGCGAAACTCGCCCTTGGAGACCATCGCGCCGATGTCCTTGTGCGAGGCGCTGATCAGGCGGACATCCACCTTGATTTCCTCGGCCGAGCCAATCGGGCGAATACTTTTCTCCTGGATCGCCCGCAGCAGCTTTACCTGCATCGACAGGGGCAGGTCAGCGACCTCATCAAGAAAAAGGGTGCCGCCATCAGCCGCCTGAAATAAACCTTCCTTGTCCTGAATGGCGCCGGTAAAGCTGCCTTTCTTGTGGCCAAACAGCTCGCTCTCCATCAATTCACCGGGAATGGCGCCGCAGTTGACGGCAACAAAGGGTTTGTCACGGCGCGGGCCTTTCCGGTGTATGAGGCGCGAGGCCAGTTCCTTGCCGGTGCCTGACTCGCCGCTGACAAACACCGGGGCCTGGTTGCGCGCGAGCTTGTCGATCATGCCTCGGATGTTTTGCATAGCCGGAGATTTGCCCAACAGGTCGGTTTCGCCGGTCTGCGGGCCGCCTGTACCGTCGACCGCATCATCGTTTCTCAGTCGCAGCGCCGTTTCCACCAGGCGCCTCAATACCGGCAGGTCGACAGGTTTGGAGACAAAATCGAAGGCGCCTGCCTTGAGGGCCTCGATGGCGGTGTCCATATTGCCATGCGCCGTGATCATGGCCACCGGGGTTTGCGGATGATGCTGCGCCATATATCGCACGATACCGATGCCATCTCCATCCGGAAGGCGCATATCGGCAAGGCAAAGGTCAAACGGCTGAGCAGCAAGTTGCGCCAGCGCCTCCGAGACGCTGCCGGCAGATCGCGTATCCACGTTCATGCGTTGCAGGGTGATGTCCAACAGCTCGCGGATGTCCGGTTCGTCGTCGATGATCAGCGCGATCGCTTGTTTCATGATTGTGGTCGCTTGGGATTCGGAAAACTGAGACGGAAACTGCTGCCGCCACCTGGCAGGGGCAGGTATTCCAGGCGTATATGATTAGCTTCGCTCAGCTGTCGGGCTATGTACAGGCCGAGGCCCGTGCCCTCATTGCGCGTGGTAAAGAAAGGCTCGAACAATTGGCGCATGTCGTCTTTGCCTATGCCTTTGCCATTGTCGTGGATCTCGATGAAAGGACCGCCCGATTCATGGGTGATACCTGCCAGCACTTTGATATTGAGCTCATAGATATCACGATCGAAATGGCGCACAGCGTTATCACACAATACCTCCAGGACCTGGCGTAACTGTCCGGCATCGGCGTATACGGTGGTGCCCGGTGGATCGATGAATACCCGTAACTGCTCGGGGTCGATCGGATGGATACGGCAGATGTCCTCCGCCTGCTGTTCCAACCATGGCGAGAGAATCAGGGGCTTGGGCTTTGGATGGTCTTGCCTCGATAGCTTGAGGATGTTCTGAACCACTTCGTTCACGCGTTTCGAGTTCTGCTGAATGATGTCGCTCATGCGGCGATCGGCGGAGCTCAGCTCGGGCGACTCGTCGAGCAGCTGAGCTGCGTGGCTGATCGCTCCCAAAGGGTTGCGAATCTCGTGGGCAATTCCCGCAGTGAGGCGCCCGAGTGACGCAAGCTTCATGTGCTGCGCCTGCGCGGTGAGCGAGGCGGTGTCTTCCAGGACTATCAGGGTTCCCTGCTCACCTTTCTCACCAAGTGAGGTGAATTCGGCACGGATGTCCCTCCCACCCGGGACGGCACGAAAAACCTCTTGCTGGTAATTCGAGGTGTCTTGCCATTCATCGTACTGGGCAGAAAGTTCGGGGGAGGTCTGTTCCAGTGGGTAGTGCCGCATGGTATTCGGCATGCCCAGCAACACCCAGGCGGCCTCGTTCATGACCTGTACGATCCGGTATTGATCAACCACCATAATGCCGGCCTGCATCTGCTGGATGACGTAGTCATTGAGTTGCGCGAGGTTCGCGAGGTCTGTGCCACGCTGGCTGGCAAGTTGTTCGCTGCGTTGGGCGCGCAAGGCGAGTTGGTGTGCCAGGGCGGCGAGAGCAAAAAAGGAAATCCCTAAAAGGCCGGATTGCAGATAGGCCGTGGTGGAAAACGCATGCAACTGCTGGGCGATGAGTTCTTCGCTGATGACCACCAGGCTGGCCACAGCAGCGAGTAACAGCGAATTCTGGCCTTGCATGCTCATCGCGCCGAGGGCGATGGCAATGGCGATCAGCATGCCTAGGCCGGACTGTACGCCACCGCTCGCGAACATCAGCACGCTCACGAAGACGATATCCAATAGCACGGCAACAATGGATTGCGTTTCGATCTGTTGCTCGTGATTGAGGCCGATCAGCAGGGAAACGATGGTGATCGCGAAGTAGAACTGGATGCCAATCGCAAACTGACTGGGGTTGTGGCTGCCGAGCGGGCCCCGCTCAAAGACGAAAAAAACCACCACCATGACCAAGGCCAGGAAGACCCGGTACCCAAGGAACAGTTGCAATGTACGCGGGTTCTCGTCCGGCGGCGTGTCACCGGGCGTATGCAGCGGAATAGGCGGAGTAGATTCGGTCACTAAGTCGGTGCGAATGCCGGTCAGATCAATATTGATGCAGCATTTGTAGTTTCAATTTTCCAACATACCTTAGCGAGGGATGCTAGCGTTAAGCAAAACCGGCGGTTGTTGATGTCAGATTTTGCGCAGTCCCGGTTATTGGCCGAGAATAGCACTTTACGACGCACATATAAGGATACGAACTTGAACCTGCATGAGTTTCAAGCCAAACGGCTGTTTGCCGGGTACCGCATTCCGGTGCCCTACGGTATCGCAGTGGAAAGTGCCGATGAGGCACTCGAAGCGGCCACGGACATGGGCGGTGAGCGTTGGGTGGTCAAGGCCCAGGCTCATACCGGTGGGCGTGGCAAGGCCGGCGGCGTTGTGCTGGTCGATACGCCGGAGAAGGTGCAGGCTGAAGCAAAGCGCATGCTGCAAACCCGCTTGGTGACGAAGCAGACGGGTGAGGTTGGGCTTCCGGTCAGCTATGTCCTGGTTGAAGAGCCATCCGACATTGAGCGCGAGTTGTATCTGAGTGTTCTGGTCGATAGGGCGACACGCCGTGTGCTGGTGATGGCATCCCAAGCCGGTGGCATGAACATCGAGGAAGTCGCTGCAGCGACGCCGGAGAAAATCGTGACCACTCTCATCGATCCTGCTGCTGGCCTGCAGCCCTATCAGTGTCGCAAGGTCGGATTTGCCCTAGGCTTCGCAGGGGACCAACTCAAGCAGTTCCAGAAAATCCTGTTCGCGCTGGTCGATCTGTTCCACAAGGAAGACGCCAGTCTGGTCGAGATCAACCCCCTGATCGTCAACAGCGACGGCGACCTTGTCGCGCTGGATGCCAAGATCAACCTTGATTCCAATGCCCTGTACCGTCACAAGGATCTGTTGGAGATGCGCGACATCAGCCAGGAGGATGCGCGCGAGGCACGCGCTGCTGAGCATGACCTCAACTACATCACCCTCGACGGCAACATCGGTTGCATGGTCAATGGTGCTGGTCTTGCAATGGCGACGATGGACCTGGTCAAACTGCATGGCGGCATGCCTGCAAACTTCCTCGACGTGGGTGGTGGTACCACAGCGGAGCGTGTTGCGGAGGCATTCAAAATCATCCTCTCTGACGACAAGGTGGAGGCAGTGCTGGTCAATATTTTTGGTGGTATCGTGCGCTGCGATTTGATCGCCGAAGGCATCATCAATGCAGTCAAGGAGGTCGGTATCGAGGTGCCGGTAGTGGTGCGTCTGGAAGGCACCAATGCCGAGTTGGGCCTCAAGTTGCTGGATGAGAGCGGGCTCAATCTCGAGACTGCGCATGGCTTGACTGAGGCCGCCGAGAAAGTCGTGGGAGCTGCAGCCTGATGAGTATCCTGATCAACAAGAACACCAAGGTCATCTGCCAGGGCTTCACCGGCAAGCAGGGTACCTTTCATTCAGAACAGGCAATCGCCTATGGCACCAATCTGGTCGGTGGTGTGACCCCAGGCAAAGGGGGGGCAAAACATCTGGACCGACCGGTGTTTGACACCGTGCACGACGCGGTTGCCGAGACCGGTGCTGATGCCAGCATGATCTATGTGCCGGCCGCCTTCGCGGCGGATGCGATTCTCGAGGCGGCGGACGCCGGTATCCGGGTGATCGTATGTATCACCGAAGGGATCCCAGTGCTCGATATGCTCAAGGTACGCGCTGCATTGCAGGGCTCCGATGCGCGCCTGATCGGGCCGAACTGCCCCGGCGTGATCACTCCCGGACAGTGCAAGATCGGCATCATGCCTGGCTCCATCCACAAGCGTGGCAAGGTCGGTATTGTCTCGCGTTCGGGCACCCTGACCTACGAAGCGGTGCACCAGACCACTGCCGCCGGGTTGGGGCAGAGCACCTGTGTCGGCATTGGAGGCGATCCGATTCATGGCATGAACTTCATCGATTGCCTAGAGTTGTTCCAGAAAGACCGCCAGACAAAAGGGATTGTCATGGTTGGCGAGATTGGCGGCAGCGCTGAGGAGGATGCGGCAGCCTACATCCAGTCCAGCGTCAGCAAACCGGTCGTCGCCTACATCGCGGGAGTCACGGCCCCCGCGGGCAAGAGAATGGGGCATGCCGGGGCGATCGTGAGCGGTGGCAAGGGCACGGCTGAGGGCAAGTTCGCCGCCTTGGAGGCCGCCGGTGTCAAGACAGTGCGTTCACCGGCGATGATTGGCGCCGCCATGTCCGAGCTGCTTGGCTGAGACTGTCCTGCAAGGCTGCTAAACTCAAAGGCCGGATGAGAATCCGGCCTTGTTTGTTCCAGTACCCGAGTTTTCCCCATGCGCATCGCCATCGCCCAACTCAACCTGCTGGTTGGGGATATTGAAGGCAACACCCAACGGGTGATCGACACTGCAGAACGCCTGCGCAAGCAGCGCGCTGACCTGGTGGTGTTCCCTGAACTCACATTGACCGGCTATCCGCCTGAGGATCTGCTGTTGCGGGCTGAATGCCAACAGCGCGTGGATGCTGCATTGGAGCGTCTCAAGGCCGAAGCCGTTGGTATCACGCTTGTGGTCGGTTTCCCGGGCGAGCGTGACGGTCATCGTTACAACATGGCGGCGGCCTTGCGTGATGGGCGGGTCCTGGCTGAATACCGTAAGCGTGAACTGCCCAACTACAGCGTGTTTGACGAGAAGCGCTATTTCATCGCGGGTGAAGACGTTTCGGTCTTCGAGCAACAAGGGGTGAGGTTCTCTCTCGCCATCTGTGAAGACGTGTGGTTCGATGCGCCGGTGGCAGATGCAGCCACCTCGGGTGCCCAGGTTGTGCTGAATCTCAATGGGTCACCTTTCCATCGGGGCAAGTCACAGGAACGTGAGCGAGCAGTGACGGCACTCGCAAAACGGCATGGCGTCAGCATCGTGTATGTGAACCAGGTCGGTGGTCAGGATGAGCTGGTCTTCGATGGTGCCTCTTTTATCACCGACGCTGAGGGCAAGGTGGTACAGCACTGCGCGCAGTTTGTCGAAGCCGAAGTGGTGCTGGAACTGACCCAGGACGGGAACTGGCAGGGCGGCCAGATCACAGCGTTGCTGGATGCAGAGGCCGAGGTGTACCAGGCATTGCTGACCGGCGTGCGGGATTATGTGAGCAAGAACGGCTTCAATGGTGTCGTCCTGGGCCTGTCCGGCGGCATCGATTCGGCGTTGACCCTGGCGATCGCCGTTGATGCACTCGGCGCGGAAAATGTGGAAGTGGTGTTGATGCCCTCGCGCTACACGCTGGGAATGAGTAACGAGGATGCGGCCGAACAGGCCATGCGTATGGATGTGGCCCATCAGACCATTCCCATCGAGCCCGCCTTCAAGGCTTTTCTCGACATGCTCTCTGAAGCGTTTGCGGGAACCGAGCCGGATGTGACCGAAGAGAATATCCAGGCACGTTGCCGTGGCATCCTGTTGATGGCGATCAGCAACAAGAGCGGGCGCATGCTGCTGACCACCGGCAACAAGAGCGAGATGTCGGTCGGTTATGCCACCCTGTATGGCGACATGAACGGTGGTTTTGCCCCGCTGAAGGATGTGCCCAAGCTTTGGGTCTATCGCCTGGCCGAATGGCGTAACCAAGATGGCGAGGTCATTCCGCAACGGGTGATCGACAGGCCGCCATCGGCCGAGCTCAGGCCAAACCAGCAAGACAGTGACAGTCTGCCGGATTATGAGGTGCTGGACCCGATCATCGAACGGTATGTCGAACAGGATCAATCCGTCGACGAGATTGTGCAGGCGGGATTTGCGCGCTCTGTGGTGGAGCGTATCGCACGCCTCATCGATACCACCGAGTACAAACGCCGCCAGGCGCCACCCGGGGTTAAGATCACCGAGCGGGCCTACGGGCGGGATCGCCGCTATCCCATCGTGAATGGCTTTTAACTTGCGCTTGATGCGGCTATCCTGCGGTTCGTCAAATTGACAATCATCAGAAAAGGTTCATGCGATGAAAAAGATCGAGGCAATCATCAAACCCTTCAAGCTCGATGACGTGCGCGAGGCGCTGTCTGCCATCGGCATTACCGGTATGACGGTCGGTGAGATCAAGGGCTTCGGTCGCCAGAAAGGCCATACCGAACTGTACCGTGGTGCCGAGTACGTGGTTGATTTCCTGCCGAAGTTGAAACTGGATATCGTCGTGTCAGATGAAAAGTTGGATGAGTGCATCGAGGCGATCACGAATGCGGCACGCACCGGCAAGATCGGTGATGGCAAGATTTTCGTTTACCCGGTGGAGCAGGTGATCCGCATCCGCACCGGCGAACAGGGAGACGAGGCGGTCTGAGCTACCTTTTTCCTCTCTAAACGAAAAGCCCCGCGCCGATCTCCCGACGCGGGGCTTTTTCGTGGGCTTGCGCGGATTTGCTCAGTTCTGATCCAGGCCGAAGTAATCCCACAGGCGGCGCCCCCAGGATTTCTCCCCCACTTCGCGCGGGTCGTCGATCAGCGAGTTGTTGTTCTGGTTGTACGCCAGTACCCGTTGCGTGTCGGTGGCCAAGTCATCCATGCCCAGCTTCGTATAGGCCTCAACCATCACTTCCAGCGCATCGCGGACTGATGGGGTACGTTGATAGTTTTCGATCACGTACGCGGCCCGGTTGACAGCGGCCACGTAGGCGCCGCGCCTGATGTAGTAACGGGCGACATGCACTTCGTGGCGGGCAAGGTTGTTCCGCAGGTAGAGCATGCGTTTGCGCGCATCCTCGGCGTATTGGCTGTCCGGAAAGTCGCGAACAACCGTCTCGAAATCCTCGTAGGCGTCGCGGGTCGCTCCGGGGTCACGCTGGGAATTGTCGGTTGGCGTGAAGCGCGCCAGGAAGCCCAGGGAAGAATTGAAGTTCACCAACCCTTTCAAGTAGTGCGCGTAGGCTACGGCCGGGTGGCCCGGGTGAAACTTGATGAAACGGTCAGCTGCAGCGAGGGCGGATTCCGGCTCCTGAGCCCGGTAGTAGGCGTAGGCCACATTGAGTTGCGCCTGGTGGGCGTATTTGCCAAAGGGATAACGCGCTTCGAGTTTCTCGTAATACTCGATGGCCTTTTCATAGCCGCCGACGCGCAGTTCCTCCGAGGCCTCATCATAGAGCTTTTGCTGGCTCCAGCCCTCGGTTTCGTCCTCTTCACCAAAAATCGCACAGCCGCCAAGCAGAGAAACGGTCATCAATAGCCAGATCAGGCGCTTCATAGGCGATAATCTCAGGAAATCAGCCGCGGATTATACCGGATCATTTTGAACTCTGAACAAAACAAAGAGCGGGAGCGTTATCACCAGGCAGAAATCGGCCCCGAACTAGCCGGAAAACGCCTGGATCAGGCGCTCGCCAGCCTGTTCGATGATTACTCACGCAACCGTTTGCAGACCTGGACCAAAGAGGGCCGGGTGAAGGTCAACGGCAAGCTGCTCCGGCCGCGTGACAAGGTAGTACTCGGTGACCAGGTGGAATTGCGTGCTTTGTTGGACGATCAGGTGGAGTGCAGGCCACAGCCAGTGCCTTTGGATATCGTGTTCGAAGACGATCATCTGTTGGTGATCGATAAGCCTGCTGGCCTGGTGGTTCACCCGGCGGCAGGCAACCCTGATGGCACCTTGCAGAACGGTCTGCTGTACCACGACGCCAGCCTGGTTGAACTGCCACGGGCCGGTATTGTGCACCGCCTGGACAAGGATACGACCGGATTGATGGTGGTGGCCAAGACGCAGCTTGCCTATACACGTCTGGTTGCTGCGTTGGCAGCGCGCGATGTCAAACGTGAGTATCGGGCGTTGGTTCTCGGCAGACTGAATGTCGGAGGCACGATTGATCAGCCGATCGGCCGCCATCCGACCCAGCGCATTCGCATGGCGGTCAATCCGATGGGTAAGCCGGCTGTCACGCACTACCGGGTGTTGGAAAAGTTTCGGGCGCATACCCTCCTGCGGGTCAACCTGGAGACTGGCCGCACCCATCAGATCCGCGTGCACATGGCGCATATGCGGCACCCGATTTTTGGTGACCCCGTATACGGCGGTCGCCTGCAGTTACCGGCGGGTGCGGACGAAGACCTCAAGGAAATCATGCGTGCTTTCAAGCGCCAGGCGCTGCATGCGAAGCGCCTCGGGCTTGAACACCCGGGCACGGGCAAGTTCATGCAGTGGGAAGCGCCTATCCCGGATGACATGGCTGAGTTGCTGGAGGCGCTGCGCGCCGACGTACATGGCCAAGGGATGGAGTTTGACGAGGATTTCTACGCTGCGTTCACTGCGGAGGGCTGCGAGATCGATGATGACGACGGGCAAGACTGACTGGCTGGTACCGGACTGGCCGGCACCGCCACATATCCGCGCGGTGTCGACCACGCGCAGCGGTGGGGTCAGCGAGGGGCATTGGCACGGACTGAATTTGGCAACCCATGTCGGTGATGATCCCGGGCACGTCGCCGCGAACCGGCGTTTGTTATTGGAGACGTTGGGCCTGCAGCATTCGCCGCAATGGTTGAACCAGGTACACGGTAACCAGGTGTGTGATGTGCCGCAGGACGGTGACTGCGAAGCCGATGCGGCGACCACGACCACCCCGGGCCAGGCCTGTGTGGTAATGACGGCCGATTGCCTGCCGGTACTGTTCACGGATGCCGCGGGCACACGGGTCGCTGCGGCGCATGCGGGTTGGCGAGGTTTGGCCGGTGGCGTGCTGGAGGCCAGCCTCGAAACCTTTGAAGATCCCGGTAAGGTGCTTGCCTGGCTGGGGCCTGCCATTGGCCCTGAATCTTTCGAGGTCGGTGGCGAGGTACGGAAGGCTTTCGTCAGCCAGGACGCTGAGGCGCGTATGGCTTTCGTACAGAATCGTCCCGGGCATTGGCTGGCTGACATCTACGCTCTCGCGCGGCTCCGCCTGTCAGCAGCGGGTGTTGCAAACATTTATGGCGGCGGTCTGTGCACCTATACAGATGCAGAGCGCTTCTACTCCTTTCGCCGGGAGCCGATCACCGGCAGAATGGCCTCTCTAATCTGGATGGATGCTGACCGGGGGTGAGTAAAACGATGGCTGATAACTGGCTGATGCTGACAATGATCGGCAAAGACAAACCGGGCATGGTGGCCGCTGTCACGCAGGCGCTGGTGGACGAGGGTGTGAGCCTCGGTGAAACATCGATGATCCGCCTCGGTGGTAACTTCACCGTCATGATGATGGTCTCTGGTGCCGAATCTGAAGACAGCCTGAGAAATTCCCTCAAGCCGGTGCTTGAGTCACAGGGTATGTGTCTACATGTCGACCCCATTGAGGCGCATCTGCACGAGCATCTGGTGCCGAACATCCAGGTCACCGTGAGTGGCGCGGATCGTGTTGGCATCGTCGCCCAGGTCACGGGCGCTTTGGCTGAGACTGGCTTCAATATTCTGGACCTGGAATCCGACGTGGCGGGCAGCACCGATGCGCCCGTCTATATCCTGCAGATCGCTGGCGTCTCCGACCAGCCGGTAGAGACGATTGACAGCTCACTGGATACGGTGCGTGGCCAGGGTGTTTCGGTCAATGTGACCCCGATCGAAACCTACATCGGCTAGGGTGTAACGTGGCCATACTGGATATTCTCAAGCTGCCAGACGAACGGCTCAAGCAGGTCTCCGAGCCGGTCGAAGCGTTTGATGATGAGCTGCGGGCTTTCATCGCAGACCTGGAGGAGACACGTCAAAACGGCCCTGCGGCCGTCGGTATTGCGGCACCGCAGGTAGGCATGTTCAAACGTGTCGTCATCATCGACTGTTCCACCACGCGCAAACCGGTCCCGAATCATGGGCACATGATCCTGGTCAATCCCGAGATCACGCATTGGGAGGGCTATGAGCCCGGACGCGAAGGTTGCCTTTCAGTACCTGATTACACCGGCAATGTGATTCGTGCCACGCGCATCAAGCTCAGTGCCCAGGATCCGCATGGCGAACCCCTCGAGTATGAAATGGAGGGTTACGAGGCGCGCGCCGCCCAGCACGAGATCGACCACCTTGACGGGATGTTGTTCGTTGACCGGGTGGTCAGCCGTCGAACTGACCTGTTCAAGCGCAAGGTCTACCAGAAAGGCGGTGGTAAATCTGCGAAGTGATCGCGTTGCCGGGGAGTGCCCCGGCAACTTCGGCGGTCAGCGCTGAGCGATTGGTTGGATACGTATCTCCACGCGCCGGTTTTGCGCGCGGCCCTGGCTCGTTGCATTGCTGGCAATCGGTTGGCGTTCGCCAAAACCGATCACCTGGAATCTGCCGGCGGCAACATTCTGTGCAATCAGGTAGTTGGTGACACTCTGTGCCCGCTTTTGTGACAGCTGCAGGTTGTAACTGTCAGCGCCTGTGCTGTCAGTGTGCCCTGCGACTTCGATGAGGGTCTGGTTGAACTCGTTCAACACCAGTGCGACAGAGTTGAGTACGTCGTAAAAGCCGCTGTTGATGTTGTAGTTATCTGTCGCAAACGTAACGTTGCCCGGCATGTTGAGGATGATGTCATCACCGATGCGTGTGACGCTGACACCGCTGTTGCGCAGTCGCGCGCGCAGCTGGGCTTCCTGTTGGTCCATGTAGTAACCGATGCCGCCGCCAACGGCAGCACCGGCCGCGGCGCCTATCAGCGCACCCTTGCCACGGTCGTCGTCTTTGGCAATGGCGCCACCCAGGGCGCCGATCACGCCACCGATGACAGCGCCTTGCGTTGTCTTGGATGTTTTTTCCTGATCCGTGTAGGCATCCCGGGTAGTCACACAGCCGGCAAGAAGGCTGGTGCTTGCAAGCGCGGCAAGCATAACGAGGGTCTTTTTACAGAAAGCTGGCATGGTGTGTTCCTCCTTGCCTGAGATTGAGTCGAAAGGCGCTAATCCGCCATTTATAGCATGCGCATGGATTGGAGCGCTGGTGATCTCCCGATGTTGTGCGAGAGAGCACTTTTTGCCGCTCATTTCCCGTGTGATAAGCCATCGGAGCGT
>JAAUXZ010055794.1_pt1 | contig 28685 bp, 36 predicted proteins | sample 7278131 | NCBI WGS metagenome assembly JAAUXZ01 (sample SAMN14350119, study PRJNA611818) | marine sediment metagenome | isolation source: surface marine sediment (3m) | place: French Polynesia: Moorea | collected 2018-08 | reverse complement strand
TGTCCAAGGAAAAGTTTGAACGTAACAAGCCACATGTAAACGTAGGCACGATTGGCCACGTTGACCATGGTAAGACCACGCTGACTGCAGCCCTGACGAAGGTTATGGCTGAGAAGATGGGTGGCGAGACCAAGGCTTTTGACGAGATTGATAACGCGCCTGAAGAACGTGAGCGCGGTATTACCATTGCGACCTCGCACGTAGAGTACGAGTCAGACGCTCGTCACTACGCCCACGTTGACTGCCCTGGTCACGCGGATTACGTCAAGAACATGATTACCGGTGCTGCCCAGATGGACGGCGCGATCCTGGTTTGTTCAGCTGCTGACGGTCCAATGCCTCAGACACGTGAGCACATCCTGCTGTCACGTCAGGTTGGCGTCCCTTACATCGTTGTGTTCCTGAACAAGGCGGACATGGTTGACGATGAAGAGCTGCTGGAGCTGGTTGAGATGGAAGTGCGTGAGCTGCTGAGCCAGTACGACTTCCCAGGTGACGACACGCCGATCATCAAGGGTTCTGCCCTGAAGGCCCTGGAAGGTGACACCAGCGACATCGGCGCACCTGCTGTTGAAGCCCTGGTTGCTGCGATGGATGACTACATTCCTGAGCCAGAGCGTGCGGTTGACGGTGACTTCCTGATGCCTGTTGAAGACGTATTCTCGATCTCTGGTCGCGGTACGGTCGTAACGGGTCGTATTGAGCGCGGTATCGTCAACGTAGGTGACGAGATTGAAATCGTGGGTATCAAGGATACCCAGAAGACCACGGTTACTGGTGTTGAAATGTTCCGCAAGCTGCTGGATCAGGGTCAGGCTGGTGACAACGTTGGTGTTCTGCTGCGTGGTACCAAGCGTGATGAAGTTGAGCGTGGTCAGGTTCTGTGTAAGCCAGGTTCAATTACCCCGCACACCAAGTTTGAAGCTGAGGTTTATGTACTGTCGAAGGAAGAGGGTGGTCGTCATACCCCGTTCTTCAATGGTTACCGTCCTCAGTTCTACTTCCGTACTACGGATGTAACGGGTGCCTGTGATCTGCCTGAGGGTGTTGAAATGGTTATGCCTGGCGATAACGTCCAGATGACCGTTAGCCTGATTGCCCCGATCGCGATGGAAGATGGCCTGCGCTTTGCGATCCGTGAAGGCGGTCGTACTGTTGGCGCCGGTGTTGTTGCCAAGATTATCGAGTAATCAAGATGAAGAATCAGAAAATTCGTATACGTTTAAAAGCTTTTGATCATCGCCTGATCGATCGTTCAGCGGTAGAGATCGTAGAAACGGCCAAGCGAACCGGTGCTCGTGTTAAGGGACCGATTCCTCTGCCAACCAAGAAAGAGCGTTTTACCGTGCTGATTTCTCCGCACGTAAACAAGAATGCTCGCGATCAGTACGAGCTGCGCACCTACAAGCGTCTGCTGGATATCGTTGATCCTACAGACAAGACTGTCGATGCGCTGATGAAGCTTGATCTCGCTGCGGGCGTGGATGTGCAAATTAAGCTTCATTAAGGCTTAACAAAGCACTAAACATCTGCCATAATAGTCGGCTTCCTGTGGCCCGATTCGGCTTTGCCGACTCGGGCCACGAGTTTAAGTGATTGAATTTATTGCCCGTTTTGTGACGGGTTTGATGAGGGTTTCGTAATGGCAATCGGAATTGTCGGTCGAAAAGTAGGTATGACGCGTGTCTTCACTGAAGACGGCGCTGCTGTGCCCGTGACCGTTGTTGAAGCGCTTCCGAATCGAATTACTCAGCTGCGTACAGCTGATATGGATGGCTACGAAGCCATTCAGGTGACGACGGGGTCGCGTAAGGCGTCTCGTGTCAGCAAGCCGGAAGCTGGTCACTTCGCGAAAGCGGGTGCCGAAGCGGGTCGTGGCTTGTGGGAGTTCCGCACTGAGGGTTCGTCAGGGGATGGTCTTGAGGTTGGTGCCGAGCTTTCAGTAGGTCAGTTTGAGGAAGGTCAGGTCATCGACGTAACTGGCGTGAGCAAGGGTAAGGGATTCGCTGGTGGTATTAAGCGTCATAACTTCAGTGCTCAGGATATGACCCATGGCAACTCGATTTCTCATCGTGCGCCAGGCTCAATCGGCCAGAACCAGACTCCAGGTCGTGTGTTTAAAGGTAAGAAGATGGCGGGTCACATGGGTAATGTCCGTACGACAACCCAGAACCTGCAGGTCGTTCGTGTTGATGCTGATCGCAATTTGCTGCTCATCAAGGGTGCTGTACCCGGAGCAAATGGCGGTGACGTAATCGTGCGTCCGGCTGTGAAGAGTGGAGATAAGTAAGCATGGAACTCCAGGTTGCAAATTCAGGTTCCAAGATCGAGTTGTCCGATGTGGCTTTCGGTCAGGACTTTAATGAGTCTCTGGTTCATCAGGCTGTAGTGGCCTACATGGCTGCTGGCCGTGCTGGCACCAAGGCCCAGAAGACGCGTTCAGATGTCAGCGGTGGCGGTGCAAAGCCATGGCGTCAGAAAGGCACGGGTCGTGCTCGTGCTGGTACCATTCGTAGCCCTATTTGGCGTAAGGGTGGTGTTACTTTTGCTGCGCGTCCTCGCGACTACTCTCAGAAGCTGAATAAAAAGATGTATCGCGCTGCGATGCGTTCTATCTTTTCAGAGCTGGTACGCCAGGATCGCCTGGTGGTTGTCGATGAGTTTTCTGTCTCGGCGCCCAAGACTAAAGAACTTGCATCTAAGCTGAATGAGCTTTCTCTGAGCGATGTTCTGATCATTACTCAGCAGGCTGATGACAATATGTATCTGGCTGCGCGTAACCTGCATAAGGTTGATGTCATTGAGGTTGCGGCAATTGATCCTGTAAGTCTTGTTGGTTTTGACAAGGTGCTTGTTACTGAGCCTGCGCTCAAGCAGATCGAGGAGTGGTTGTCATGAATCAGGAGCGACTGTTACAGGTTCTTCAGGGTCCGGTGATCTCTGAAAAAGCAGCAGTAAATGCTGATGCGAACAATAAGCATGTCTTTAAAGTTTCAGGTGATGCAACCAAGCGTGAGATCAAGCAGGCGGTTGAGTCATACTTCAAGGTTAAGGTTGAAGATGTTCGCACCATGAATGTTAAAGGCAAGAGTAAGCGCTTCGGTCAGATGCAGGGTCGCCGCTCTGACTGGAAAAAGGCTTACGTTACCCTGGCAGAAGGCCAGGATATTGATTACGCCGTAAGCGAATAAGGCTGGTATTAAAGATGGCAACGGTAAAGACAAAACCAACATCTGCGGGACGTCGCTTCGTCGTCAAAGTGGTAAATCCGGACCTGTACAAGGGTGAGGGATACAAGCCGCTTCTCGAGAAGAAGACCAAGTCAGGTGGACGTAATAACAAGGGTCGTATCACTACTCGTCATATCGGTGGTGGTCACAAGCAGCGTTATCGCGTAATTGACTTCAAACGCAATAAGGATGGTGTTCCTGCTGTTGTTGAGCGCATTGAGTACGATCCAAACAGAAGTGCTCACATCGCGCTTGTTCTCTATGCGGATGGTGAGCGTCGTTACATTATTGCGCCTTCTGGAATAAAGGCTGGCGACCAGATTCAGTCCGGTCAGCATGCTCCGATTAAGCCTGGCAATGCTATGCCTCTGCGTAACATGCCAGTAGGTACTGTTGTTCATTGTATTGAGCTCAAGCCTGGTAAGGGTGCGCAGCTTGCACGTAGTGCTGGCGGCTCTGTGCAGCTGATTGCGCGTGAGAGCGGCATGGCTACCATTCGCCTCCGTTCTGGTGAAATGCGTAAAGTGCCTGCAGACTGCCGTGCAGTAATTGGTGAGGTAAGTAACTCTGAGCACAGTCTACGCAAGCTTGGTAAGGCTGGTGCGAAGCGCTGGCGTGGAGTTCGTCCAACAGTACGTGGTGTCTCTATGAACCCTGTTGATCACCCGCATGGTGGTGGTGAGGGTCGTACTTCTGGTGGCCGTCATCCGGTTTCACCATGGGGTATGCCTACCAAGGGTTACAAGACTCGTAAGAACAAGCGCACGGACAACATGATTGTTCGTCGTCGCGGTAAATAAGGTTAGGGGATAGTTAAATGCCTCGTTCATTAAAAAAAGGTCCATTTGTTGATCATCATCTGATGCAGAAAGTGATGACTGCTGCAGAGAGTAACGATCGTCGTCCTATCAAGACCTGGTCGCGTCGTTCAATGATTCTGCCAGAAATGGTTGGTTTAACTATCGCTGTTCATAATGGCCGTCAGCATGTTCCTGTTCTGGTTAACGAGAACATGGTTGGTCATAAATTGGGCGAATTTGCGCTGACCCGTACTTATCGTGGTCACGTTGCAGATAAGAAGTCCAGGTAGAGGTTGCTGAGATGGAAGTCAAGGCTCGTTTAAGCCATGCGCGCATCGCTGCACAGAAGTGCAGGCTGATTGCTGATCAGATCCGCGGTAAAGATGTTGAATCTGCACTGCAGTTGCTGACCTTCAGTCCTAAGAAGGGCGCTGCGATTATGAAGAAAGTTCTCGAATCAGCGATTGCTAACGCTGAGCACAATGAAGGTGCAGATATCGATGAGCTGAAAGTCTCTCGTGTGTTTGTTGATGAGGGTCCAACCATGAAGAGGATTCGTCCACGTGCAAAAGGCCGTGCTGACAGGATCTTTAAGCGCACCAGCCATGTAACCGTGGCCGTAAGCGACAAGTAACGGGGTTAGAGATGGGACAAAAGGTACATCCAATCGGTTTTCGTCTGGGCATTGCTGCTGACTGGTCTTCAAAGTGGTATGCGGACGGTGACGATTATGCAGAATATCTGAACAACGATATTGAAGTGCGTGATTTCCTCAAGAATAAGCTGGCACAGGCATCAGTCAGCCGTATTCAGATTGAGCGTCCAGCACGCGCGGCATTCATCACGATTCACACTGCTCGTCCAGGCATCGTGATTGGCAAGAAGGGTGAAGATATCGAGAAGCTTCGCCACGAAGTTGCCACTCGTATGGGTCTCAACATTAATAATGTGAAGATCAATATCGAAGAAATCCGTAAGCCTGAAATCGATGCAACCCTGGTTGCAGAGAGCATTGCTCAGCAGCTCGAGCGCCGCATTATGTTCCGTCGTGCAATGAAGCGTGCTGTTGGTAATGCAATGCGTCTGGGCGCCCTTGGTATCAAGGTATATGTTTCTGGCCGACTCAACGGTGCAGAAATTGCGCGTTCTGAATGGTATCGCGAAGGTCGTGTTCCACTTCACACCCTGCGCGCTGATATCGATTATGGTACCGCTCGGGCTAATACCACCTACGGTGTTATTGGCGTAAAAGTATGGATCTACAAGGGTGAGGTATTCAGCCTTGAAGAAAAGACTGCTAGCTCTAGCAGCAGTGAAGGCAAGTAAGGTTTAAGACAATGTTGCAGCCTAAACGTACAAAATTCAGAAAGCAGCAGAAAGGCCGAAATCGCGGTCTGGCTCAGTCAGGCAACAAGGTTAGCTTCGGTGAATATGGCCTTAAGGCCGTTGGCCGTGGTCGTGTAACCGCGCGTCAGATTGAGGCTGCTCGTCGTGCAATGACACGTTATATCAAGCGTGGTGGGAAAATCTGGATACGTGTTTTCCCTGATAAGCCTATTACCAAGAAACCTCTCGAGGTTCGTATGGGTAAGGGTAAAGGTAATGTTGAATATTGGGTTGCCCAGATTCAGCCTGGCCGCATGATGTATGAGATGGAAGGTGTGAGCGAAGAGATCGCTCGTGAGGCTTTCCGTCTTGCTGCAGCCAAGCTTCCTGTGCAGACCACATTTGTTTCTCGGCAGGTGATGTAATGAAAGCTAGTGAATTGCGCCAGAAATCTTCTGATGAGCTGAACAAGGAAATTCTTGAGCAGCTTAAGGCTCAGCTCAACCTGCGCATGCTAAAGGCAACGGGTCAGGCACAGCAGACTCATCAGTTTAAACAGATTCGTCGCGACATTGCTCGCATTAAGACGGTTCTGAAAGAGATGGAATCAGGTAAGGCGTCATGAGTGAGACAGCAAAAATCGAACGTTCAAAAATTGGACGTGTTGTAAGCGATAAAATGGATAAAACCGTAACGGTGATGATTGAGCGTAAGGTCAGGCATCCTCTGTACGGTAAATACATCCGTCGCTCTACCAAGCTTCATGTTCATGATGCAGATAACGCCTGCAAAATGGGTGACACTGTTGAAATCAAAGAGTGTCGTCCTATGTCCAAAAATAAATCCTGGACGCTTGTTCGTGTAGTCGAACGAGCGAACGGCTGATAAAGGACGGAATTAGTCATGATTCAGATGCAGACCGTTTTAGATGTTGCTGATAACAGTGGTGCGAAAAGAGTTCAGTGCATCAAGGTTCTTGGTGGCTCTCATCGTCGTTACGCGCGTATCGGTGATGTAATTAAGGTGAGTGTTAAAGACGCTATCCCTCGTGGCAAGGTGAAGAAGGGTGAGGTCTACAATGCTGTGGTAGTACGTACTGCAAGTGGTGTTCGTCGTGGAGATGGATCGCTGATTCGTTTCGACAACAATGCCGCAGTATTGCTGAACAATAGCCTGCAGCCAATTGGCACTCGTATTTTTGGCCCAGTTACGCGTGAACTTCGTGGTGAGCAGTTTATGAAAATCATATCGCTCGCACCTGAAGTGCTGTAAAGAGGAAGTGGGCAATGAATAAGCTTCGTACAGGTGATGATGTTGTTGTCATCACAGGAAAAGATAAAGGTCGTCGTGGCCAGATTGTTAAGGTAATGGATAACGGCAAGATTGTTGTTCAGGGCGTTAACATGGTCAAGAAACACCAGAAGCCAAATCCGGCTGCAGGTGCTCCTGGCGGTATTGTGGAAAAAGAGATGCCTCTGGATATGTCCAATGTCATGCTCTTTAACCCTGCCACTGGCAAAGGTGATCGTGTAGGAATCAAGACTCTCGAAGACAACACCAAGGTTCGCTTTTTTAAGTCGAACGGTGAAGTAGTCGACGCTTAATAGGTGTAGCAATGGCAAGGTTGCAAGAATATTACAAGTCATCGGTAGTGAAGGAACTTCAGGATAAGTTCAATTATTCAAACCCGATGATGGTGCCCAAGATTGAAAAAATCACCCTGAATATGGGTCTGGGCGAAGCAATTGGTGACAAGAAAGTCATCGAGAATGCTGTTGGTGATATGGAAAAAATTGCTGGCCAGAAGGCTGTAGTTACGCTCTCGCGTAAGTCTATCGCTGGATTCAAAATCCGTGATGACATGCCCATTGGTTGCAAGGTTACTTTGCGCAAAGATCGCATGTACGAATTCCTGGATCGCCTGATCAGCATTGCAATCCCACGTATTCGTGATTTCCGTGGTATGAATCCTAAGGCATTTGATGGCCGCGGAAATTACAACATGGGTGTTAAAGAGCAGATCATGTTCCCGGAAATCGATTACGACAAGATCGATGCCCTGCGTGGACTGGATATCAGTATTACAACTTCGGCCAAGACGGACGAGGAAGCAAAGGCACTTTTAGAAGCCTTTAAGTTTCCTTTCCGTGCATGAGGACAGAGTAAATGGCTAAGGTATCAATGATGCAGCGTGAGCTGAAGCGCGAAAAGCTGGTAAAGAAATATGCAGCAAAGCGTGCTGAGCTTAAGGCAATTATTGCTAATGAAGAGATCGACTTTGAAGAACGTATGGCTGCTGCAGACAAGCTGCAGAAGTTACCACGTGATTCAAGCCCGTCTCGCCAGAGAAAGCGCTGCGGCCTGACAGGTCGTCCTCATGGTTACTACCGCAAGTTTGGTCTTGCTCGTAACAAGGTTCGTGAACACGCCATGCTGGGAGATATTCCTGGGCTGGTTAAGGCCAGCTGGTAAGGGGCGCTAATATGAGTATGTCAGATCCAATAGCAGATATGCTTACACGCATTAGAAATGCGCAGTCTGCTGATAAAAAAGAAGTTGCTATGCCCGCTTCTAAAATGAAGGGCATGGTTGCAGAAGTGCTAAAAAGTGAAGGTTTTATCCTCGACTATCAGGTTGGTGATGTTGACGGTAAGAACACGCTCACGATTGCACTCAAGTATTTCAATAACAAGCCTGTTATTGAGAGTCTTAACAGGGTTAGCCGTCCTGGTCTGCGTATTTATCGCAGTAAAGACGAGCTGCCTAAGGTGCTTGGTGGACTGGGTGTTGCGATTGTTTCTACATCCAAAGGTGTCATGAGTGATCGCGCAGCACGTGCTGCGGGCGTTGGTGGCGAAGTTATCTGCACCGTTGCTTAATGAGTTAATACGATGACCAGAATAGCAAACAAACAAATTGATCTACCCAAGGGCGTTGAAGTTAGCGTATCTGGGCAGGATCTGAAAATCAAAGGCCCTAAAGGCGCATTTGATTACACCCTGCATGAGCAGGTTTCTCTCGAGGTTGACGGTAATGTTGCCAAAGTGATTGCCAGCAACCCCGAGCAAAATGGTTATGCAATGGCTGGCACCATGCGTGCCATCATCAACAACATGATTGTTGGTGTTTCTGATGGATTCGAAAAGAAACTTGAGCTGGTTGGTGTTGGTTACCGAGCTCAGGCTAAAGGTAAGGTTCTCAATCTTACTCTTGGCTTTTCCCATCCTGTTGATTACCCGGTACCAGAAGGGATTACGATAGAAACACCAAGTCAGACCGAAATCCTGGTTAAGGGTATCGATAAGCAGGTTGTTGGTCAGGTTGCAGCAGAGATTCGCGCGTATCGTCCGCCCGAGCCATATAAAGGTAAAGGTGTTAAGTACGCTGACGAGCGAATCATTCGCAAAGAAGCGAAGAAAAAGTAAGGTTGAAGCGATATGGATAAGAAGCAAGCTCGTTTACGCCGTTCACGCAAAACTCGTGCACATCAGAAAATCATTGGTGCGCATCGCCTGTGTGTACATCGCACGCCCAGGCATATCTATGCCCAGGTTATTGCACCTAACGGCTCTGAAGTACTGGCAAGTGCTTCCACGGTTGAGAGTGATGTTAAGAAAGATCTCAAATACACCGGGAATGTCGATGCAGCCGGTGCTGTTGGCAAGCTGATCGCTGAGCGTGCTAAAGGTAAAGGGATTGATAAGGTTGCTTTCGATCGTTCAGGTTTTAAATACCACGGTCGTGTAAAGGCGCTTGCAGATGCAGCGCGTGAAGCTGGTCTGGAGTTCTAATAGGGTACAACGATGGCAAATTTTGAGCAGACAACTGACGGCCTACAGGAAAAACTGGTTACCATTAATCGTGTTGCAAAAGTGGTAAAAGGTGGTCGTCAATTCGGCTTTACCGCCCTGACTGTAGTCGGCGATGGTAACGGTAAAGTTGGCATGGGTTACGGTAAGGCGCGTGAAGTTCCACTGGCCATTCAGAAGGCGATGGAATCTGCCCGTAAAAATATGGTTGACGTGGATCTGAATGAGGGAACCCTGCATTACCAGACAGTTGGTAACCACGGTGCTGCCAAGGTTCATATGCAGCCTGCATCAGAAGGTACCGGCATTATCGCTGGTGGTGCAATGCGTGCAGTATTTGAAGTTGTTGGTGTTCGCAACGTACTGGCTAAATGTATCGGGTCACGTAATCCGATCAATGTTGTACGAGCTACGATCAATGGTCTTTCAGGTGTTAACTCGCCAGGCTCAATTGCTGCGAAACGTGGTAAGTCTGTAGAGGAAATTAGAGGTTAATCCGATGGCGGACAAGACAATTAAAGTGACGCTGGTTCGCAGCTTGATTGGCAGACTGAAGTCTCATCAGGCATGCGCGCGTGGCCTGGGTATTCGTCGTATGCACAATACTGTAGAAGTGATGGATACCCCTGAAAATCGCGGGATGATTAATAAAATCTCGTACATGCTGAAGGTAGAGGAAGCCTAAAATGCGTCTCAATACATTAAAACCCGCAGCGGGTAGCCGTCCTTCACGTAAACGTGTTGGGCGTGGTATCGGTTCTGGCTTTGGTAAGACCTGTGGGCGTGGCCATAAAGGTCAGCATTCACGTTCAGGCGGCTACCATAAGGTAGGTTTCGAAGGTGGTCAGATGCCACTGCAGCGCCGTCTGCCTAAGGTGGGCTTTAGCTCTCGCACCGCATCTGGTGTTGCGGAGATTCGCCTGCATGAACTGGCAAAGGCTGGTACTGAGGTTGTTGATCTGGCAGCGCTGAAGGCAGCAGACATTATTGGTGAGTCAATTTCGCGGGCGAAAGTCATTGCTTCCGGCTCAATTGATAAGGCTGTCACTGTAAAAGGGTTATCTGTTACTAAGGGTGCCAAAGCAGCAATCGAAGCTGCTGGTGGCAAGATCGAGGAGTAATAGATGGCTGCTCAGGGGGGACTCTCAGGCTCCTTGGGTGACCTGAGCAAGGTTACAGAGCTGCGCCAGAGGATCTTTTTTGTGATTCTGGCGCTGATTGTTTACCGAATGGGAACATTTGTTCCGGTTCCTGGTATCAATCCAGCTGCGCTTTCTCAGTTTTTCGATAGTAATAGTGGCACCATCCTGGACATGTTTAACATGTTCTCGGGCGGTGCTCTAAGCCGTCTCAGTGTGTTTGCCCTGGGGATCATGCCTTATATTTCGGCATCGATCATAATCCAGCTGATGACGGTTGTTGTTCCAACATTAGAACAGCTGAAAAAGCAGGGCGAGTCAGGACGACGCAAAATAACGCAATACACGCGTTACGGAACGGTTCTGCTGGCTACTTTCCAGGGTATCGGCATAGCGATTTCACTACAGGGATCTCAGATCACTGGTGGACAGTCTATAGCGATCAGCCCTGGCATGGGTTTTGTGTTCACGACCACGATTACTCTGGTAACGGGGACACTGTTCCTGATGTGGCTTGGTGAGCAGATTACTGAGCGAGGTATCGGTAACGGTATCTCAATGATTATTTTCGCAGGTATTGTTGCCGGTCTGCCCAGTGCGGTAGGCGGTACCCTGGAACTGGCTCGCACTGGAGAGATGTCTGCGGCACTGGTTCTAATCCTGCTGGTGCTGGTTATCCTGGTGACGGCGTTTGTTGTTTTCGTTGAAAGAGGACAGCGTCAGATTCAGGTCAGTTATCCAAAACGACAAGTAGGCAGGAAAATGTATGCTGGTCAGTCCAGTCACCTGCCACTAAAGCTTAATATGGCTGGCGTAATTCCGCCCATATTTGCTTCAAGCATAATCCTTTTCCCGGCCACATTAGGTCAATGGTTTGGGCAGGGTGAAGGTATGGCATGGTTGCAGGAAATCACTGGTGCAATGTCTCCAGGGCAGCCTCTCTATGTCACTTTTTATGCTGCTGCGATTATATTTTTCTGCTTTTTCTACACCGCGCTGGTTTTCAATTCGCGTGAAACGGCAGATAACCTGAAAAAATCAGGTGCAGTAATCCCAGGACGCCGTCCAGGTGAACATACTGCAAAATATATAGATCAGGTCATGACCAGATTGACAGCGATGGGTGCTATCTACATCACCGCTGTATGTCTGATGCCAGAGTTCCTGATCCTGTACTGGAATGTACCGTTCTATTTTGGTGGTACTTCGCTGTTGATCATTGTCATCGTAGTCATGGATTTCATGGCTCAGACACAGGCGCATCTGATGTCCCATCAGTATGAAGGCCTGATGAAAAAGGCAAATCTCAAGGGTTTGAGATAAGCCAGGTTTATTTGAGGTTGAATCATGAAAGTACGTGCTTCTGTGAAAAAAATGTGCCGCAACTGTCGCATCGTTCGGCGTAAGGGTGTTGTTCGCGTGATCTGTACAGATCCACGTCATAAACAACGTCAGGGTTAATTATGTTGAAAGGTGTGTTCAGTTCATATAGAATTGCGCGCTTTTCTCGCTACGGTCTGTGGAGAGTGCTTTAAATGGCTCGTATAGCTGGGATCAATATTCCCGAACAAAAACATGCAGTTATTTCGCTTCAGGCGATTTATGGTATCGGTCCTACCCGAGCTCAGGCAATCTGTGATGCAGTTGCCATCAAGCCAGATACCAAGATCCGCGATCTGACTGAAGAAGAATTAGAGAAACTTCGTACCGAAGTAGGCAAATTCACCGTTGAGGGTGACCTGCGTCGTGAAGTTTCTATGAATATCAAGCGCCTGATGGACTTGGGTACCTATCGTGGTATTCGCCACCGTCGTGGGCTGCCACTGCGTGGTCAGCGTACCAAGACCAATGCGCGTACAAGGAAAGGGCCTCGTCGTCCTATTAAGAAGTAACAGGTTAACAGGTAAGTAGTATGGCTAAGGCACCGGTTCGTAAGAAAAAGGCAAAGCGCGTCGTCACTGACGGCATCGCGCACGTACATGCCACTTTTAATAACACCATTATCACAATCAGCGACCGTCAGGGTAACACCCTGAGCTGGGCAACTGCTGGTGGTTCTGGATTCCGCGGGTCTCGTAAGAGCACCCCATTTGCTGCACAGGTTGCAGCCGAACGCGCCGGGGAAGCGGCCAAGGAATATGGTCTGAAAAACCTTGAGGTTAAGGTTAAAGGTCCTGGTCCTGGTCGTGAGTCTGCTGTTCGCTCTCTGAACAACATTGGCTTCAAGATTACACATATTGCTGACGTTACACCGATTCCACACAACGGTTGCCGTCCGCCCAAGAAACGCCGCGTGTAATCAGGAGAACAGGAAATGGCAAGATATACTGGACCAAAATGTAAGCTCAGCCGTCGTGAAGGCACTGATCTTTCTCTGAAAAGCCGCGGTCGTGCACTTGAATCCAAATGTAATATGGAAAAAGTGCCCGGGCAGCATGGCGACCGTCGCGGTCGTCTTTCTGACTACGGTGTACAGCTTCGTGAAAAGCAGAAAGTACGTCGTATGTACGGTGTGCTAGAGAAGCAGTTTCGTAACTACTTCAAGAAGGCTGCCCAGACCAAGGGCTCTACTGGTGAAAACCTGCTGAAGCTTCTTGAATGTCGCCTGGACAACGTCGTTTACCGCATGGGTTTTGGTGCAACTCGTTCTGAAGCCCGCCAGCTGGTGAGCCACAAGGCCATCCTGGTAAATGATCAGGTGGTCAACATTGCTTCTTACCAGGTAACTGCTGGTGACAAGGTTTCAGTACGTGAAAAGGCCCGTAAGCAGACCCGTATTCAGGATTCACTTTCACTGGCGGAACAGCACGGTCTGCCCGAGTGGGTTGAGGTTGATATGAAAGGTATGGAAGGCACATTCAAGAATGTTCCTGAGCGCAGTGATCTGCCTGCTGAAATCAACGAATCGCTGATCGTCGAACTGTACTCTAAGTAATCCTGGGTAAGGGGTAATAGATGTCAACTAAAGAGCTGCTGACTCCGCGTAATATCACGGTTAAGTCTGACAACGAACGTCACGCCAAGGTTATCCTTGAGCCGCTGGAGCGTGGTTTCGGCCATACGCTTGGTAACGCTCTGCGTCGTATTCTCCTTTCTTCAATTCCCGGTGCAGCGATTGTTGAAGCGGAAATTGAAGGTGTGCTGCATGAGTACACCGCGATTGAAGGTGTTCAGGAAGATGTCGTAGAAATTCTTCTGAACCTGAAAGAAGTTGCTCTTCGCATGCACAATCGTGATGAAGCGACTCTGACCCTTAAGAAAAGTGGTACCGGCGTTGTTACCGCAGGTGATATCACCGTGGACCACGATATTGAGGTTGTTAATCCTGATCATGTGATCTGTAACATGACCAAGGATGCTGAAGTTAGCATGACACTGAAAGTTGTCAGCGGTATGGGTTACCAGCCAGCGACAGTTCGTGGCAATGCTGATGAAGGCGACCGTCCGATTGGCCGTCTGGTACTCGATGCCAGCTTCAGCCCAATCCGTAATGTTGCTTACAATGTTGAAAGTGCGCGTGTAGAACAGCGTACCAACCTTGATAAGCTGATTATTGACCTGGAAACAAACGGCACTATCGATCCTGAAGATTCGATTCGACTGGCTGCAGGTATCCTGCACAAACAGCTCGAGCCGTTTGTTGATCTGCAGGGAACTGAAGGTGAAGGCGAAGGTACAGAAACACCTGATATCGACCCTATCCTGATGCGCCCGGTTGATGATCTGGAACTGACTGTACGTTCCGCAAACTGCCTCAAGGCAGAAAATATTTATTACATTGGTGATCTGATCCAGCGCACCGAGGTTGAGCTTCTCAAGACGCCAAACCTGGGTAAGAAATCGCTGACCGAGATCAAGGATGTGCTGGCCTCTCATGGTCTGTCTCTCGGCATGCGCCTTGAGAACTGGCCGCCAGCCAGCCTTCAGGAAAACAAGGCCTGAACGGCCTGATTGAACGATTTAAGGAAGCAGAACAATGCGTCATCGCAAGTCTGGCAGAAAATTAAACCGGAATAGCAGCCACCGTAAGGCTATGTTTGCCAACATGGCAAATTCGCTGTTCCGTCACGAAGTTATCCGCACCACACTGCCTAAGGCCAAGGAACTGCGTCGTGTCGCAGAGCCTCTGATCACCATGGCTAAGGAAGACAGCGTACATAAGCGTCGCCTGGCTTTCTCACGTCTGCGTGACAAGGAGATGGTTGGTAAACTGTTTGGTGAACTGGGCCCACGCTATTCAGCACGTCCAGGTGGTTATCTGCGCATCCTCAAGTGTGGTTATCGCGCTGGCGACAATGCCCCAATGGCTCTGGTTGAACTTGTTGACCGCCCTGAAGCCAGCACCGAGGAAGTTGCTGCTGATTAAAATCAGTGGATAAAAGCTCTAAAATAAAGGCCGGTTTCTAACCGGCCTTTTTTTATGCCCATGATTGTCATGATGACTGATTTTGGGGTTGAGGACCCCTACCAGGCTCAGATGCAGGCTGTTCTGATACAGCAGGCGCCGGAGTCGCCGCTTATTAACCTGTTCGCCAGTCTGCCTGACTGGGATGTTCGGCTCTCCGCCTACCTCATTCCGGCCTATATCGATGAATTTCCGGAGGGAACTGTTTTCCTTTGCGTCGTGGATCCGGGTGTGGGCACTACTCGGCGTCAACCCGTGGCCATTGAGGCAGATGGACAGTGGTTTGTTGGACCAGACAACGGTTTGTTTAACGTTATAAAACTTCGCGCAAATCATTACAGGCAATACCTGCTGGATGTTGCTGATGAGGGGGTGTCCAGAAGTTTCCATGGCCGCGATATCTTCGCCCCTGCAGCGGCGATCCTTGCTCGTGGTGAACCAGTACCTGGCATCGAGCAGCAGCCTGATCTCGTCTCAGAAATCGAATGGCCGCATGAACTACTCAAGGTGGTCTATTGCGATCATTACGGCAATGCCATCACCGGACTCAGGGGTCGGAGTGTTAATAAGCAAATTCGCTTTAAGCTGGCAGGACAGATCATCCACTACGCCGAAGTCTTTGCCGAGGTAAAGCCAGGAAAGCCTTTCTGGTATGTGAATAGCAATGGCCTGGTGGAGTTTTCAATCAACCAGGGACGGTTCAGTAGTGTCTATGAAGTCCGCCCCGGCCGGGAATTTACCTTGCTAAATGCTAGCTAATCGCGTTCCAGGAGGGGAGCAAGGAATTTCCCGGTATACGATTTCTCGACCTTGACGATATCTTCTGGTCGACCACTGGCAACCAGCTGTCCGCCGCCATCACCGCCTTCAGGGCCAAGATCGATGATCCAGTCAGCGGTCTTGATCACATCCAGGTTATGCTCGATCACAATGATGGTATTACCACGCCCCCTGAGCTGATGCAGTACCTTGAGTAGCTGGTCAACATCATGGAAGTGCAGCCCGGTGGTCGGTTCGTCGAGGATGTAGAGCGTTTTGCCCGTATCTCTTTTTGAGAGCTCTCTGGCCAGCTTGACGCGTTGTGCCTCGCCTCCTGAGAGGGTCGTCGCATTTTGTCCAAGGGTAATATAGGAGAGCCCTACATCCATCAGGGTCTGGAGCTTACGCTTGATGACCGGAATAGCATGGAAGAAGTCCAGGGCATCCTCAACTGTCATCTCCAGAACTTCGTGGATATTCTTGCCCTTGTAGAGAACCTCCAGGGTCTCACGGTTGTAGCGCTGGCCATGACAGACATCACAGGGTACATAGACATCCGGCAGGAAGTGCATCTCTACCTTGATGACACCATCACCCTGGCAGGCCTCGCAGCGGCCACCTTTGACGTTAAAACTGAATCGTCCGGGATTATAGCCACGTGAACGAGCCTCCTGGGTGCCTGAAAATAGTTCACGGATGGGTGTGAACAGGCCGGTATAGGTGGCCGGGTTGGAGCGAGGAGTTCGGCCTATGGGACTCTGGTCGATATCGACGATCTTATCGATATGTTCCAGACCTAGCACTTCATCGCAGTAGGCGGGGGTGTCGCCGCTGCCATTGATCTTCAGGGCGGCGTGTCGGTAGAGGGTGTCATTGATCAGAGTGGATTTACCCGAACCCGAGACACCGGTAATACAGGTGAACAGCCCAATGGGAATGTCTACATCAATCTGCTTGAGGTTGTTACTGGCGGCGCCGCGAATCGAGAGATATCGCCCGTCATGTTCTGTACGTTTCTCTGGCCGCTCGATTTTTTTCTTGCCGGATAGATACTGGCCGGTGAGTGAATCCGTACTGGCCAGGATGTCAGCTGGTGTCCCTTTCGCGACCACCTCACCACCATGCACGCCAGCACCCGGACCGATGTCGATGACATGATCAGCAGTAAGAATGGCATCTTCATCGTGTTCGACCACGATGACGGTATTACCCAGATCTCTGAGATGGGTCAGTGTCTCAAGCAGGCGACTGTTATCACGTTGATGCAGCCCGATCGATGGTTCGTCAAGGATATACATGACGCCAACAAGGCCGGCGCCAATTTGACTGGCCAGGCGAATGCGTTGAGCCTCACCACCAGACAGGGTCTCTGAACTTCGATTCAGGGTCAGGTAGTCAAGGCCTACATTGACCAGGAAGCTAAGTCGTTCGGTAATCTCGCGTAGAATCTTTTCGGCGATCTTGCCACGTTTACCGGGCAGGTCGAGTTCAGTGAAGAACTGATGTGCGCGGCCTATCGGGAGGGCCGTGATCTCCGGCAGGTTGTATTGCTCGATAAACACATGCCGTGCCTCACGGTTCAGGCGGGTGCCATTACAGTCAGGGCAGGGCTGTACAGACAGATAGCGTGATAACTCTTCACGAACCGTATTAGAGTCAGTTTCACGATAACGTCGCTGAAGATTATTGATGATGCCTTCGAAGCTATGCAGTCGGGTCGTCTTGCGGCCACGATTTCCAACATAAGAGAACTCGATCTCTTCCATGCCACTGCCATAGAGCACGATGTCCTGAATCTTCTCGTCGAGTTCTTCAAAAGGTGTCTCGATATCAAAACCATAGTGATCTGCAAGGGAGCCAATCATCTGGAAGTAATAGGCATTACGTCGGTCCCAGCCCCGAACGGCACCGCCTGCCAGGCTGAGTTCTGGATTGGCCACGATACGCTGGGGGTCAAAGAACTGCTGCACCCCCAGGCCGTCACAGCTTGGACAGGCTCCAACCGGGTTGTTGAACGAGAACAGGCGGGGTTCGAGTTCGCTGAGTGAGTAGCCACAGACCGAACAGGCGAATTTAGATGAAAAGACGATGTCATCCTTATCCTCGTCCATCCAGGCGATGCGCACCATGCCGTCTGTCAGTCGCAGAGCAGTCTCGAATGATTCGGCCAGACGTTGCTGCAGGTCCGCCCTGACCTTGAAGCGGTCGATGATGACCTCAATGCTATGCTTGCGCCGAAGATCCAGTTCCGGTGGCTCATCCAGTTCATAGACCTCACCATCGATTCGGGCGCGCAGAAACCCCTGTGCCTTGAGTGATTCCAGCAGTTGTAGATGTTCTCCCTTGCGCTCCTGGACGACCGGAGCCAGCAGCATAAGCTTGCTACCCTCGGGGAGTTCGAGCACATGGTCAACCATCTGGCTGATAGTCTGTGCCTCCAGTGAGATATCATGATCTGGGCAGCGCGGCACACCTGCACGGGCAAATAGCAGACGCAGATAGTCATAGATCTCGGTAATCGTTCCTACCGTCGAGCGGGGATTGTGCGAAGTGGTCTTCTGCTCGATGGAGATTGCGGGAGAGAGTCCCTCAATGTGATCGATATCCGGCTTTTCCATCATCGACAGGAACTGGCGGGCGTAGGCAGAAAGCGATTCGACGTAACGTCGTTGGCCTTCCGCGAACAGGGTATCGAAAGCGAGCGAGGATTTGCCCGAACCTGAAAGGCCCGTAATCACGATGAGTTTGTCACGTGGCAGGTCAAGATCGATATTCTTAAGGTTGTGGGTGCGTGCGCCACGGATCAGTATCTTGTCCATGCATTCGTCCAGTAAGGGCAGGAGAAACCCTGCATATTAACACTTTCTTATTTATTGCGGATGCCCATCTGAGAGCAGAATGTTAGACTCGCCTGCCGATGAAAATTCCAGATCCCCATAAACTAACTGCTGCAGAAAGGCGTGCGGCCCTGTCGATGTCAGCGATTTACGCTGTGCGCATGCTGGGCCTGTTCATGATCCTGCCGGTTTTCGCAATCTATGCCTCTGATATGGACGGGGTGACGCCTACATTGATTGGTCTGGCCATTGGTATCTATGGTTTCACTCAGGCACTGTTTCAGGTGCCTCTTGGGATGCTGTCTGATCGCATTGGCCGTAAACCGGTCATCGTGGGTGGCCTGATCGTCTTTGCAATGGGCAGTGTGCTTGCAGCCATGGCCAGCGACATACACTGGATTATCCTCGGGCGGGCACTGCAGGGCATGGGCGCAGTGGCCTCGGCGGTGATGGCTCTGGCGGCTGATCTGACCCGTGAAGAGCATCGCACCAAGGTCATGGCTACCATTGGGATCAGTATTGGCCTGGCATTCGCCCTGGCCATGGTCATGGGCCCGCTACTGAATGAGTATATTGGTGTCCCGGGCCTGTTCTGGTTAACAGCGCTGCTGGCCTTACTCGCAATCGCGATTACCTTACTGTTAGTGCCAACGGTCTCGGTCCACTTCCATCGAGATACTGAGCTGGTGCCGGCCAGCCTGGGTAGCGTGCTGAGGGATACCCAGCTTCTGCGTCTTAACTGGGGCATCTTCAGCCTGCACATGATCCTCACGGCAAACTTTGTTGCCATCCCCTTATTGCTCAGCGAACAACTGGAGCCCGCCCGGCACTGGATGATTTATCTGCCGGTGTTCGTCCTGGCCTTTATTGCCATGGTCCCCTTCATCATCCTGGCGGAGAAATACCGCAAGATGAAGACGGTCCTGGTGATGGCGGTCCTGACCATGATCCTTGCTGAACTCTTATTAATGAGTGGTATTCACAACCTGGGATTAATGGTGCTGGGGCTGCTGATCTTTTTCACCACCTTCAACCTGCTGGAGGCCAGCCTGCCGTCACTGGTGGCGAAGTTATCACCAACCGATCGTAAGGGAACGGCGATGGGTGTCTATTCGAGCAGCCAGTTCATGGGAATATTTATCGGTGGTCTCGCAGGTGGCTGGCTGTTCGGTGTGGCAGGCGCCCAGGGCGTCTTCATCGGCAGTATAGCGATCCTGGTTATCTGGGCCTTCTTGGCCTTAAGCATGAAACAGCCTAGATATCATTCCAGTTATGTGCTGAATCTTGGTCAGATAACGCCTTCAGGGGCGCCTGATCTGGCGAAGGCCATCGGAAATGTTCGGGGTGTGGTTGAAGTCACAGTCGTCGCAGAAGAGGGCGTGGCCTACCTTAAGGTCGCCTCAGAAGATCTCGACCTGGATGGACTGTATCGTTTTGCCGCGACCCCACAGTGACCCCCTAGCGCAGCAGGTTCCTGCGCATAAGATAGGTCTGCGTTCGACTGACGCTGAGTCTTTCATTCCGGTCATTCCAGCGCTGTCCGGCGAGCCTGCGCATCAATCCTTCAATAGTTCGCGTAAACAACAGGTTACGCAGCATACGGTAAAGGTTTAGCGGATCTCTGGGGAAGGCGCGAAGTGACATCGAAAAGCCGATGTCTTCATACATGATGTAGTGCCAGTAGCCGGGTGGGATGTACAGCACGTCACCATGCTTTAACTCAGCTATCTCGCCATGCGCATACTGCAGGGCAGGGTAACGTTCATAGTCCGGCTGTTCATAGTTGATATCGAACAGGCTGCTAAAAGAGAAAGGGACCTTGTACAGATAGGGTGTCTGGTCGGGATGAAAAAGCAGTACCTTCTTCTTACCGCCAAAATGGCACAGCAGAATGTCGGCATGGTCGATATCAAAATGCATCTGAACCCGAGCCCCTCTGCCACCGACAAACAGGACCGGCAGCTTTTTGAACAGCGGCAGGCCCAGGTCAGGGAAACTGAAGTCGTTGCGTAGCTCAGGAGCCTTGGCCAGGATATTGTAAAAAAACATCCGCAGGTCATTTTCTCCCTGATCCAGCATTCCCAGATAATCACGTAGAGGCATCTCTGCTGCCGGGGCATGCTGATGTTTCCTGTCCCGAGATGGCTGGCTGTCATAGAGGGGTACAGGCCTGTCGCCTGCAACCGCACTGAAATACTCTGCATCCCATCGGGCCCGTGCCGGCCAGTCTCTGGTCAGCTCCTCGATAACCAAAGGCCTGCAGAGTTTTTTGTGTTGCCTGAGGAAATCCTGCTTGCTGATCTGAGCAACGCGTTGGGTAGGGCTTACCGATTTCATCTTCGTGTTACGGTGTCTATGACTGGCTGCTAAACAGTACAGACATAATACCAGTGCAGATCTGGTCGGTAAGTAGATTTAGGAGGTCGTCATTGCAGTTTATCCCGAGTAGAATACCCGCCAACCCGCACAATGATGTGGGGTATCCACCCAACAGGAGAAAGGCATGGCAAGAGGTCTGAATAAGGTGATGTTGATCGGTAATCTGGGCAAAGATCCGGATACCCGCTATACCGCTAACGGCGGCGCTGTTACCAATATCACGGTAGCGACCACCGATAGCTGGAGAGATAAGCAGTCTGGTGAGAACCAGGAGCGCACGGAATGGCACCGCGTGGTCATGTTTGGCAAGTTGGGTGAGATCGCGGGTGAATACCTCAAGAAAGGCTCCAAGATCTATATCGAGGGCAGGCTGCAGACCCGAAAATGGCAGGGCCAGGATGGCCAGGACCGCTACACAACTGAAATCGTTGCTAACGATATGCAGATGCTGGATTCAAGAGGTGGGGGTAGCGCCAGCTTTGATGCCCCAGCACAGAATAAACCCGCTGCTGCGCCAGCCGCTGCTGATGCCGGCGGTTTCCCTGATGATGATTTCGGGGATGATATACCTTTCTAGAGATTCAGCATGCCGGCCCCTGGCGGGCCGGTTTCCTGGCTGATTCTTTCCAGGTCTCTTAAACCAGGCTGAGTACCGTCTAATGTTCCAGCGCAAACTCCATGACACCGTAGCCGCAATCGATCTGGGATCGAACAGCTTCCATATGATCGTGGCCCGAATAGAAAACGGCCAGATTCATGTGCTCGATAAGATGAAGGAGATGGTGCGCCTGGGCGGGGGACTGGATAAGAAGGGAAATATTCGGCCTGAGGTTCAGGAACGCGCACTGGCCTGTCTCTCAAGATTTGGCGAACGTCTCAGTAGTCTGCCTTATGGCGCAGTCCGGGCGGTGGGTACCAATACCCTGCGCAAGGCCCGAAATTCAGGTGAGTTTCTGCCCCTGGCCGAGAAGGCCCTGGGTCATCCGATCGATATTGTTGCTGGCCGTGAAGAGGCGCGCCTGATCTACCTCGGCGTTGCCCACAGCCTGTCGGCCAGCGAAGATAAACGACTGGTTATGGATATTGGCGGGGGGAGTACCGAGTACATCATTGGTAAGGGCTTTGAGCCGAAAAAGATGGAAAGCCTGCACATGGGCTGTGTCAGCATGACCCAGCGCCACTTCAGTGATGGCCTGATCAATGAGAAGAACTGGAACTCGGCCGTGCTGCATGCCCGACGAGAACTGCAGACGATCCGCAAAGAGTACCGCAAGACCGGCTGGGCACAGGCGGTAGGTGCCTCAGGCACGCTGCTGGCGATCCACCGAGTGCTGCTGGCGCAGGAGTGGAGCAAGGAAGGTATTACCCTGAAGGGGCTGTCACGCCTGCGCAAGGCCATGATGGGCATGGAGCGCATTGAAGACCTGGCCCTGGAGGGGCTGGGGGAGGACAGGGCTCCTGTGTTTGTCGGAGGTGTAGCCATCGTTCAGGCAACCTTTGAGGCCCTGAAGATCGATGTCATGGATGTCTCTGAAGGTGCCCTGAGAGAGGGCCTAATCTACGACATGCTTGGTCGCAGTCGACATGAGGACGTGCGTGAACGCACCATCGAAACCCTGGAACGCCGATTCCATATCGATCCCCTGCAGGGTCGCCGGGTTTCCGATACGGCCATGCGCCTGTTTAACGAGGTCGAGGAATCCTGGGGCCTGTCAGGTGAGCATGGTAACTGGCTTGAGTGGAGCGCCAGACTGCACGAGATCGGCAGGGTGATTGCGCATAGCCAGTATCACAAGCACGGTGCCTACATGCTTGAGTATGCTGATATGCCTGGCTTCTCACTGCAGGAGCAAAAGCGTATCGCTATGCTGGTGCGCGCCCACAGGCGCAAGTTTCCCGCCAAGATCTTTCTGAACTGCGTTAAGGCTGAGCAGGCGACCATGCGCCAGCTTGCTGTTTTGCTGCGCCTGGCCGTGCTGTTTCATCGTAAACGTGATGACCGTGATATCCCGATTACTGATTTTGTTGCAGGCAACGATGCCCTGGAGCTGGCCTTCAATGCCGGCTGGCTGGAAGAAAACATGCTGACTGAGGCCGAACTCGTCAGTGAGCAGGAAATCCTCTACAAGCACGGCTTCACGCTGAGTTTTTAATCCTGGTTAGTATGCAGTTCCAGCAGACGCTCCTGTGCTGAGCGCGGCTGCGCGCTGCGTGGGCTGACGCGTTGATAACTGCCATCCTTTTTCAAGGTCCAGGCATTGGTGTTGTCCTGGAAATAAAACTGCAGGGTTTCCCGTATGACGCGGTCAGCCAGCTTCTTGTCTTCGATCGGGAAGCAGGTTTCAACACGTCGAAAGAAATTACGTGGCATCCAGTCTGCACTCGAGCCAAATACCTCTTTGTCGCCATCATTCAGGAAGTAAAAGGCGCGGGTATGTTCCAGGAAGCGGCCCATGACCGAACGCACCGAGATATTCTCTGAAATGCCGGGAATGCCGGGTCTCAGGGCACATATCCCGCGTACCAGCAGCTCTATCTTTACGCCAGCCTGAGAGGCGGTATACAGGGCACGAATCACCTGCGGTTCGATCAGGGAGTTCATGCGCGCCATGATATGGGCCTTCTTACCCGCGCGGGCATGCTCGGTTTCTCGCTCAATCTTTTGCAGCATGGTCGGATGCAGGGTAAACGGAGAGTGCAGGAGTTTCTTCAGCTTGGCGGCCTTGCCCAGTCCGGTGAGTTGCTGGAAGATCTTGTGCACATCCTCACCCAGGGCCTTGTCTGCAGACATCAGGCCGATATCGGTATAGGCCCTGGCCGTACCGGCGTGGTAGTTACCGGTGCCAAGATGCACATAACGCTTAATATGATTGCGTTCCTTGCGTACGATCAGGGTGAGCTTGGCATGGGTTTTATAGCTGACCACACCATAAACCACATGGGCGCCGGCCTCCTGTAGCTGGCTCGCCAGCTGGATATTGGCCTCTTCATCAAAGCGCGCCTTGAGTTCGACCACCACGGTGACCTCTTTACCTGCACGTGCCGCCCTGATCAGGGAATCAACCAGGATCGATTTCTCGCCGGTCCGATACAGGGTCTGCTTGATCGCCAGTACATTGGGATCGTCAGCGGCCTGGCGAATAAAGTCCACGACCGGGGCGAAGGACTGGTAAGGCTGATGCAGCAGCACATCCTGTTCCTTGAGCGCATCAAAGATCGATTTGTGCTGCAGGAAGGGCGAGGGAATGGTGGGCGAGAAAGACTTGTACTTGAGATCGGGACGATCAACCAGGTCAGGTACCGCGATCATGCGTCGCAGGTTGACCGGGCCATGGACCTGGTAGAGGTCTTCTTCATCCAGCAGGAACTGGCGTAGCAGGAACTCGACGCCCCTGCGGGTACAGTTATCGGCAACCTCAAGGCGCACGGCATCACCAAAGTTACGCGAGGGCAGCTCACCCTCCAGGGCGCGAAGCAGGTCTTCGGTCTCTTCCTCGTCGACGAACAGGTTGCTGTTGCGCGTGACGCGGAACTGGTAGCAGCCGGTAACTTCCATGCCCGGGAACAACTCACTGACGTGGGCGTGGATCACCGATGACAGGAAGACAAACTCATGATCGCTATCACTGACACTGTCTGCGATGCGAATGATGCGGGGCAGGGAGCGCGGGGCCTGCACGATGGCCATACCGGTCTCGCGTCCAAAGGCATCCTTGCCCTCAAGCATGACAATGAAGTTCAGGCTCTTATTGAGGACCTTGGGGAAGGGATGCGAGGGATCCAGCCCAAGGGGGCTGAGTACGGGCAGAAGCTCGCGGGTGAAATAACTCTTGATCCAGCGTGACTGTTCTTCCTTCCAGTGGGTGCGGCGTACAAAGCGGATGCCTTCCTCTGCCAGGGCCGGGATCATGGTCTGGTTGAGTACCTCGTACTGGTCATGTACCAGTTCATGAGCGACTGCCTGTACCGCATCAAACTGTTCCTGCGGTGACATACCATCAGCGGCCGGGGCATTGATACCAAGCTGGATCTGTTGCTTGAGCCCGGCGACACGGACCTCGAAGAATTCATCCAGGTTCGAGCTGGAAATACACAGGAACTTGAGTCGTTCGAGCAGGGGGATGGATTCATCCTGGGCCAGCTCGAGCACCCTGCGGTTGAACTGCAGGAGACTCAGTTCACGGTTAATAAAGAGTTCTGGCTGGTTAAGGTCGATTGTTTCACTCATGAGATTCGAGTTCCATGCGTCTCAAATTGATTATTTATCATTATATGATGGCAGATAATGCTAATACTTGTGTTACATCAAAATGTCACAAGTGCAGCTTAATATGGGCAGATATATAGAACAGCAAGCTCTGTTCAGGCCTGCTGCCTGATCATAAAACATAAAATAATCTGAAATCGATCTGTCATCTGGACTGCCTGTAGTACGAGCGCTATGAGGTTGGAGTTGCTATTGCCTGACTGATTTTGAGGCCGTTTGTAACACGTTTGTAACATATCGAGCGTAGGGTACCGCGCACTATGGATACCACTAAAACTGACTATCGTTCACTGATCCCGGCTGAAAACGACCCGGTTGCTATTCGACGTCGTGCTATCAGGGGGTTTAAAGATGATGCCGCCCGCTATTCGATTGCCTTCGGTGGTATCAGCGTCATTGTCTCGGTTGTCCTGATCTTCTTCTATCTTGCTTACGAGGTCATGCCGCTGTTTCAGTCGGCCCATGTAGAAGAGATGCACGAGATTCAGCTCCAGTCAGATACCTCTACCTCATCAACGCTATATGTGGGTACCGAAGAGTATGCGGAGGTGGGTGCCAAGGTTAATGAGGATGGCATGCTCCGCTATTTCGATATGATCGATGGTTCTGATCGTGCCATATTCAATCTTGATCTGGATGGCGCCACAGCCACGGCGTTTGCGACAGGCCGCATCGATAGTGATGTGCATGCCATGGGCCTGTCCGATGGTCGGGTCACGATATTCAAGAAAGAGTACCAGCTGACCTTTCCTGACGATAAACGTTATGTCACGCCCAGTGTCTCTTTTCCCCTGGGCGAGGTGCCCATCATCCTCGATGAGAATGGCCGAAGCATAAAGAAGCTTGCCATCGTCAATACCGAAGATGACAGCTGGCTCATGGCGGCCCTGACCGATGATGACCAGGTCGTCTTCTCTCAGACCACGGTGGAAGAATCATTATTCGGTGATGGCGAGGCCCAGACACTCTACGGGCAGCTGCCAGATATGAGCTCAAAACCCATCGATATTGCCGTCAGCGGTGACCGCCGCTGGATCTTTGTTGCCGATCATTCCGGCAAGCTCTCGATGTATGACGTTTCTGAGCCTGACGATGTGAGCCTCTATGACAGCCGGCAGGCCACCCGGGGTGAGGAACGCATTACCAGGCTCCAGATCCTGATGGGGGGTATCTCTACCCTGGTCGGATTCAGTGATGGTCGCGTAGAACAGTGGTTCCCGGCCCGTGATAGTGAAGGCTCGATCTACTTTGCCCGAATCCGCGAGTTTGATGCTGGCGATGCCCCGGTTGTGAAGATACTGCCAGAACGCCAGCGCAAGGGCTTTATTACCGTCGATGCCAAGGGTCAGATGGGGATCCACTACACTACCTCGACCCGCACCCTGTACAGACAGGATCTGAACGAGGTCCAGTTCTCGAATATGGCCATCTCGCCACGTTCTAATCGCTTCCTGGTGCTCAATGAAGACGGAAAGCTGCGTTCGTGGGGCCTGCACAACGAACATCCCGAGACTTCGCTCTCTGCCCTGTGGGGGAAGGTCTGGTATGAAAGCTGGAATGATCCTGCCTATGTCTGGCAGTCCTCAGCAGCCAACCAGGATTTTGAGCCGAAACTGAGTCTGGCCCCGCTGGCCTTTGGTACCTTTAAGGCCGCCTTCTACGCAATGGCGGTAGCTGTGCCCCTGGCCATCCTGGGCGCCATCTATACTGCCTACTTCATGGCGCCTGTCATGCGTCAGTATGTGAAGCCTACGGTCGAAATCATGGAGGCCCTGCCTACGGTTATTCTTGGCTTCCTGGCGGGTCTGTGGCTAGCCCCATTTCTGGAGAAACACCTGGTTGGTGTCTTCATCATGATGTTTATGCTGCCTGTCGGGGTGCTGCTGTTTGGCTATGCCTGGCATAAGGCCCCCGGCTTTATACGTCATTCGATACCTGAAGAATGGCATGCCTCGCTGCTGGTGCCCGTGGTCGCGTTTTTTGCCTGGCTTAGCTTCGCGCTCAGCACACCAATTGAGACTATGTTCTTCGATGGCAATATGCGTAGTTTTATCACCAATGATCTGGGTATTACCTATGATCAGCGTAACTCGATCGTCATCGGCTTTGCGATGGGTTTTGCAGTCATACCAACCATCTTTTCGGTCACTGAAGACGCTATCTTTGGCGTGCCCAAGCACCTGTCGAATGGTTCTCTTGCCCTGGGTGCGACCAAGTGGCAGACCCTGGTCAAAGTGGTCATGCCCAGTGCCAGTCCCGGTATCTTCTCAGCCGTTATGCTGGGTCTGGGGCGTGGTGTAGGTGAGACCATGATCGTACTCATGGCGACTGGTAACACCCCGATCATGGAGATGAATATCTTCGAGGGTATGCGTACCCTGGCGGCGAATATTGCGGTAGAGATGCCTGAGGCAGAAGTCGGCAGCTCGCATTTCCGCATCCTGTTCCTGTCCGGCCTGGTTCTGTTCTTCTTCACCTTTGTGCTAAATACCCTGGCGGAAGTGGTTCGCCAGCGTCTGCGCAAGAAATATGCCTCGCTATAGGTAGATTGTTATGTTTGCAGATATCAGAGCATGGTTTAAATCAGGTGAGCCGTTCGTGATGTTCACGGCTGCTGCGGTCGCAGCCAGCGTCATCATGGTAGTGGGGCTTTTGCTCCTGATCGCGGCACGAGGCCTGGTCCATTTCTGGCCACATACCGTCTATGAGCTTGAATATCGCTGGCAGGGCCAGACCCAGCGACTGATTGGTGAGATCCAGGGTTCTGAGAAAGTCAGTGTCAGGCAGCTGCGTGAGTCTGGCATAGACATCGATACGGATAAGCTGACCGTGGAACGCTACCTGCTCAAGGTCGGTAACCGCGATCAGTATGGTATGGACTTTCGCACCATTGTTGGTCCATTCGTGGAAAGTCGCTCCGTGCCCAGGGGTGAAAACCTGATCCTGGTTGAGCGTCACGAGTACGGTAACTTCTATGGTTTCCTCAAGGCTGTAAAACAGGACGGCCAGGTGATTGCCAGCGGTGAAGAGAGCTGGGATGCGCTGCAGCCCCTGCTGGAACGTTCGCTGGGCATTCACGATCAGCTGAAGCAGATCCAGAAAAAGGATATAGGCAGTATCAACTACGAGCTTGAGCGTCTGCGTCTCAGGGAACGTGGCTATGAGCTGGATGGCATCAAGACCCCTGAACGCGTCGCCGAGCTTGATGCGGCACGTGCGGCACTCAAGGCTGAATACGAAGGCCTGCAGGCCCTCATGACTGAGCTGTTTGAGGCAGAAGGCCGAGATAGCCTGATTGCTGAGATTCAGGATGGCCGTACGGTAGAGATCCCCCTGAACAAGGTCGTGAATGTGCAACGACCGAATGACCTGGGCTTTTTCGGCAAGATCGGCTACTTCTTAGCCAAGATCTGGGAGTTTGTCTCGACCGAGCCGCGTGAGGCGAATACCGAGGGTGGTATCTTCCCGGCCATATTCGGTACGGTGATGATGGTACTGATCATGTCAGTGCTGGTTACCCCGATGGGGATCATCGCTGCGGTCTATCTGCGCGAGTATGCCCGTGAGGGTGTACTGGTAAAACTGATCCGTATCGCAGTCAACAACCTGGCCGGTGTGCCCTCAATTGTTTACGGGGTCTTTGGCCTGGGTTTCTTCGTCTACTTTATTGGTGGCAGCGTCGACGCGGTATTCTATCCTGAGGCCCTGCCGGCACCGACCTTTGGTACCCCGGG
>JAAUXZ010080182.1_pt1 | contig 28911 bp, 27 predicted proteins | sample 7278131 | NCBI WGS metagenome assembly JAAUXZ01 (sample SAMN14350119, study PRJNA611818) | marine sediment metagenome | isolation source: surface marine sediment (3m) | place: French Polynesia: Moorea | collected 2018-08 | reverse complement strand
TTCTTCTAAGCAAGTGCGACCTGGTCACATCAGATAAATTGGACGACATCATTGAAAAAATATCAGGCATTGCACCCAGTACTCCGGTTATGGCTTTCAGTAATTTGAGCGGCCAAAATATTGACTCAATAAAAGGTGCCTTAGTACCTGGTCAAACCTATTGCTTACTGGGATCATCGGGAGTGGGCAAAACGTCCTTGTTAAACTGCATTTTGGGCAGTGAACGTTTTGAAACTCGATCCGTCAGTAAAAAGGAAAGTAAAGGTCGGCAGACGACCACCAGCAGGCAGCTCATACGACTGGAAAACGGTTCATTACTGATTGATACACCTGGTATGAGAGAGCTGGGTAATTGGTCTGTGGATATGGGCCTCGATGAAACTTTTTCAGATATTTTGGAATTATCACAACAGTGCAAATTTTCAGATTGCTCTCATTCCTCTGAAAAAGGCTGTGCAATTATACACGCCATAAAAGACGGTAGACTCAGTGAGGAACGTTTTAATAATTTTATGAAGATGAAAAAAGAAGCCGCTTTTAATGAAATGTCCTATGTTGAAAAGAGGAGAAAGGACAAGGCATTCGGCAAGCATGTTAAAACCGTATTAAAAAATAAATCAAAAAAGCGGTAATGACCTATGTCAGTCTCGTTTTAACTTACGACAAGGTTTAATTTTTAAGGCTCACCAATGGTGAAATAAAAAAAGGTGATGGAATTATTGGCTTTCACCTTGATCCGATAAAAACTTGTAGGCATTGTTTACGCGTATCTTTTCTTCAACCTCGGGGGGTAATTGCTTGAGCCAGTCCCGATGAAATTGCAATAACATGGCAAAGTGATCCCAACCTTCATCAGCCTGATCCCAACGCTGCCCCCTGGTGACACTCCAAACAGGGTCGGTACCCGTCATAAAACGGTCCTGGTGTTTAATGAACAGCTCTCTCCATCCGGGCAGCAACTGGTTTTCATCATCGACGAGGGTGTGATAACGCCAGGGATCTCGAACCGAGACTTCCGCCCAGACATTGGGACATTCACTCATTAATTGATCGATCGAATCTGGTTTTAATCGGCTACCGGCATGGGCCCATAAAAATGTCACGTTGGCATATTGCTGGCAAATGGGTGAAAAGAATTTATGACTGGAGGCCTCGGTATGGATTAACACAGGCACCTGGTATTTTTCGGCCAGGTTGAATAATCCGACCACAATTTTATTATCCCAGCGTGGTCCAAATCCGGCCCATACGTGAAATTCTCCAATTCCTTTATATTGTCCTGCAGCCAGTCCTTCCTCAGCTTTTATTAACACTTCTGGATCTCGAAACCATCGATTTTTATGTAAGGGTGTCAGGTAGGGGCTAAAATAGGGATAGATCCAGGAGCCACCTGCTTCTGATAATTCCAGCGCCAATTCCGGTGGTGTACTGGAGACAGTGGCGCGCACGATATTATGAGTTTTCAGGCGTTCAACTATATCCTGGGCTGAAATAATTTCTTTTTGATCCCAGTTATAATGCAAGTGAATATCCGCAAAGGGCTCTGATGCACCCAGGGTGACATTGCAGTTCGCCAATATGAACACGATGAATCCTATAATCCGGGTGTGGTTTTTCATTTGCATTAAAAAATGGGTTGCTGATGTAAGACTAAGCTGGAATCATTCTATCAAAATAACATCATTCAAGATGCCCAACTAGAAGCATTTAACCTAAAAATGATTAAGGTATTCACTTCAAGTATCGATAGCTTATTTTGATGGGTATCTGGAATAACTGAACGCCTCGATATTAATTTCGTCTAAATTATATGACGCAAAAAAACATTTTCACACTCAGTCTAGTGCTGGCCAGCTACTTGATAAGCGCATGCCAATCCAACATTCCCGAATCGATCAAACAACCGATCGAGGATAGTCCCACTTTGCATCAGGTTCTGCAACAACCACAAAATCATCTTCAGCAACAGGTGCGTTGGGGTGGCATTATCACAGAAAACAACAACCAGCAGAGCAGTAGTCAACTGATTATCGTCGGTTATCCCTTGAACAGTTCGGGGCGACCCGATACCCATAAAATAACCCAGGGTCGGTTTATTGCAGAGGTAAGCGGTTTTCTTGAACCCGAAGTTTATAAAAAGCCCCGTGAAATTACGGTTACGGGTACATTAAGTACAATGATGACTCGGTCCATAGGGCAATATCCCTATGATTATCCGGTGATCAAAGTCGAACAGTATCACTTGTGGCCGATCAAGACAGAACCTGTCTATCGCGACCCGCCACCCTTTTGGTATGACCCCTGGTATCATCCCTATCATTTTTATGATTATCCTTACTACTTACCGCCCCATTGGCACTATCCTACAATCCCAAAGGAGTTGATTAAAAAGCCATGAAGCATCATAGAATCCACCTGTTACTGATCTTAATGATGGCCTTAGGTGTCCTTCAGGGTTGCGCCTCAACGCCACTGTTTGATACCGAGAATGTCGATCAAACCCTGACACCCACCACTGTTATTGACCAGGCTGAAACTGCCCTGGGTAAACAGGTCTTATGGGGTGGCACCATCATCGATATCCAAAATCTGGAAACTGAGACTCAAATTGAGTTGCTGGCCTATCCTTTAAGCGCCTCTAAGCGCCCTTTACTGAGTCAGGCGCCATTAGGTCGTTTTATCGTTAAACAAAGCGGGTTTCTTGAACCCACCACTTATGCACAAGGACGCTGGATGACGACTCTTGGAACGGTGACCGCCCTGGAATTAGGTAAGGTGGGCAATAGTAGTTATCAATATCCGGTCATCAGGGCACAGCAGATACAATTATGGAAAAAGCCCGGTGAATCCAATCGCGGCCGGGTTCAGTTTGGAATTGGGATCAGTATTCATAACTGATCCTCTAACGTCAATCGGGTTGTTTAAGACCTACTGTCTGAGGAATTGTTTGCCTGGATAAAACCAGGTGATACTCAAGTAAATCATGAGCGCGATCATAATAACCATATTGAAACCATAATTGATGGCAATAATCGTCGACAGCGAGGCACTGATGACGGATGCACAGCCATTGATACCCCAGGCCCATGGAATATAGTGGGGTGCATGACGGGTTAGTGTTGATAACGCAAGCGGAAAAGGTATGCCCATTAAAAAAGCCAGGGGTGCAATCAACAAGATGGCCATAAAAAAACGACCCCAGATAGGGGAGTCTGCACTCCAGGCAAACACACCCGGCAATATCCACAAATAAATCAGGCCAATAGTTAAAATACTGAAACCCGTTAGCTGGATCAAACGCTGGGTCCCGAACCAGGATAACAGACGTTGGGTGAATTGACTCCCGACCCCCGCAAATACCAGGAAGGCACTCAAACTGATCGCAATGGCATAGATGGGATGATGTAATAACAACATGAACTTTTGAATAAAGGCAATTTCAATCATCAAGAATGCCAGGCCAATCGCCATAAAATAATACACCACGGAACCTTTACCAATGTGAGTCGTATAGTCATGGACTTTTTTATTGAATATCAGCAAGGGAAGCAAAATTAAAATGACGCTGGCTATTAAGGCAATGATCATCGTGGCCCATAAAACCAGGTAAGCCCACTCCATCAAAGGCATACCGCCACGATCTTTTAACGCCAACAATTCTGTGAAGGTATCCCATTTAAAATAGGAATGAAAATAAGGTCGGTTATCGGTCGCAGGCTCAAGATTAAACTTGTAACCTTGCACAAAGGCGTCAGCATTACCGGTCAAAAGTTGTCTGGCCGATTGATAAAATATTGGAGTCGCCAGTTGATTAAATCGGTTCGTTTCTGCAATGTTGATTCCGGGATACCAGACCAGGTCAAACGATCGTTGCTGCGAGAACTCTTTTACCTGTTCAATTTCATGCGTGGTGACCTGCCCTTGTTTGAGTATCAGAGTAGCGGTCTGCCAACCGCGGATGATCAACATGCGTTTATCGATATCGTCAATACCCTCTTCCTGCAGGCTTGAAACCAGGGTGTTGATCAACTTGAAAATATCCCGGGGAGGTAAAGTCACCCAACGGGTCAAGGCCAGGTAACCCCCCGTTTTTAAATGTGATCGGTAAAGTTTGATAGCTTCCTTGGTATACAGGTAACTTTCGTTGATGGCATGCAAACCCGCTGCGGATGACGCTGAGGCTTGCTGCAGGTTCATCTGGATAAGATCAAATTTTGCTTCATTGCCCTGTAAATAGTCACGTACATCTTTAGCATGGGTTTTCGATGCCAGGTGACTGTATGGCTGACCGGTATAATCGGCCATGTGTTGATCCACTATTTCTATCACTTGATGATTCCGCTCGAGTGCCTGGATATCGGGTACCTGGTGATAGGCTGCCTGCAAGATATCGCTGCCTCCACCAGCACCAACGATCAGCGCATGCTCGATTCGACCCAGGTGATAAGGCAGGGCTGAAGTCATAAAATCCAGATAGACTAATGGTTCTCGATCACCGTCATATTGATTCAGCGGCGTCATGTTTTCACCATCAACGAACAAGGCTTTTTGCGGTAATATTTCACCTGGGGTATTCAAGCTCAATCCTGAAGCAGCCCTAAATGGGACAGAGTCATTTTCTACCAGATCGATAAACCCCATCGGGCTGGACTGTTGATAAACCAGGCGACTTCCCGTTATCTGCAATGTTTGCTGTAAAGACTTGTAAGGCGACATTTTTAGCTCAAGCCCTGAACCCAAAAACAACACAACGATCAGGGCAACGAATAAAAACAATTGTGGAATCTTCTGATTTTCAATCATACTCAGAGGAATCGCGGCAGCCACCAAAGCAATCAGGCTGATTATCCAGAGCTCTTGCTGCGGTGCCAACCAGAATAACAGGGCAATGATCATTAGGCTGCCAGTCCCTGCACCCACAAGATCGGCTGCATAGATCGCTCCGGTATGTCTTTGAAAGCGCATAAAGGCCAAACAAATAGCTGTCGCGGCAAAGAAAAACGGAATGGCTAAAAATAAAAACAAAAACGCCAGGTATACCCACTGCCAGGGATCCCAAAAGATCACTTCGGCATTGAAGGGGATGCTCTGGGCCAGTAGAAAACTGCCCAGGCTTGATACGGCAAACAACATAATCGCAAGCGGGTAAATCGTGGTAAAACGTGTGTTGAGCCAATCTTGAAACAGACTCACCAGCGTACCGCTCACGCCATAACCCAACAGCGCCAGGCCAATAATCAGATAGGCAAAATGGTGCCAATGGATGATCGAAAAAAGGCGCATCAATAGCACCTCATAGGCCAATGCAGATCCTGATAACAGGAATATCGAACTATAAATGGCTATTAAATGACTGCGAGCGAGCATCAATCATGGCTCTAAAGTGATTATGAATTCAATATACCATCACACGGCTTGCGGGAAGCTAAAAAAGTCACGATTGATGAGACAGATCAGATGGGTCTGAGATCAAGCCTTAATGTTTACCGGTCAATGGAACAAACACCACGGGCATGACCTGGCGCGTGGCAATGGTGCCATCGTTTGACTTTTCAACTAACAGCAATTGCTGGGTCATAAAGCGGCTGCCCACTGGTATCACCATACGCCCACCTGCCTTGAGTTGATTGATTAACGGGGGGGGTACATGACTGGCCGCAGCGGTCACCACAATAGCATCGAAAGGCGCCTGTTCAGGCCAGCCATAATAACCATCACCTATACGGGTATGAACATTGTTGTAATTTAATCGCTGCAACCGTTTGGCGGCTTTTTCACCCAGCGCTTCAACAACCTCGATACTGTAGACTTCATCGACGAGTTCGGCGAGCACGGCTGCCTGGTAAGCCGAACCCGTACCGATTTCCAATACACGATCCTCGCTTCGGGTCTCGATCAAATCAGTCATGAGAGCGACGATATAAGGTTGCGATATGGTTTGACCATAACCAATAGGCAAAGGACGGTTTTGATAGGCATTATCCTGTTGTGATGAAGGGACAAACTCATGGCGCGGCACCTTGGCCATGACATCCATGACACGTTGGTCGAACATTTCCTTATCCAGGTAGTGACGCGTTTCCCTGACGGTATCTTCAATATCTTTGATCATTGTTTGATGGCGCCTTGAAAAATCTTCTGCAAACAATTGCCCTGTTATTATATAAACTGCCAGCAAAACTACTATTTTGTAAACCGTATTTTTTGTCATGGCAACAACCTCACTGAAAGATATAAATTATTTTTATTTTCAGTAACAATCTATTCTAAAATTTAATCGATTCATACCTTATTTTACTCCATCTAGCCGCGCATACACCAATAATAATTTATTCAATTATGCTGAATGGCATACTTATTATTTAATGTGCCATAGCAATAATTAACCCAGGTTAAAATCAAAAAACATAGTTTTGATGTAAATCAACACCTTTATTAATTATCATTTTTTCCTTTGAAATAATCGTTATCTTGTGATGTTATTTTAGTGGTTGAAGTAGATTTTATTTTTTAAGGAGAGAAAAATGTTTAAGAAATCATTCATCGCTATCGCTATATCTTCCCTGGTATTCTCCGCCCCCATGAGCTCGGCTTATGATGCTGAAATGGCCCAGAGTTACCATAAATTCTTCTCTCAAGTTTCCGGGCAAGAACTTGGAAAGGCATTACATCTCGTCAAGCCACAAGCTTTCGTTGACGACATTAAAAAAGGCAAAGCTATGGTTGCTTTGGATGTACGTACCCCTAGAGAATTGGGTGTATTTGCAATGACATTACCGGGCAGCATGAAAATTCCAGTCGATCAATTATTTGAGGAAGAGAATTTGGATCGGCTACCGACTGACAGACCTATCGTGGTCATCTGCAAATCTGGTGATCGTGCAATAGCCATTACTACCGCACTAAGACACAGCGGATTTGAGAAAACTTATAGTCTACTAGGAGGCATCAGTGGTTTAAGTAACTATCTTGGACCCAAGGAAGCTTACTCACCGCCCAAGCCGGCCAAATTAACCATGAGGTAAAAAAAGGCCATGGACGGCTTTTTTCAATTGCATCCTACCAGACAAGATCATTATTCTGTTTTATCTAAGCTCTTCCATCAATTTTCGGATTTTATTTTCTGAGACCGGTACACGGGTTTTCATAGGTTGGGCAAAACAATTGATTCGAAATTCTTCAATCATCCAGCGGCATCGTTCCAGCTTGTTTAAATCTACACCTTCCTGCTGGGTTAATAACAGGTAGTCCTCCCACAACGAACGAACCAGGGGCAGTTGTTTATGAGCGTACGTTAAATCCTGCTCGCTTTTTTGCAGTCGTTTTTGGAGCGCTTGTAAATAGACCGGAATCCGTTTGAGTTGAAGGATTTCAATATCGCGAACAAATCCACTATAAAGGAGGTATTCCAGTTGCTCCTGCATATCGATTACATGGGTCACAGGTAAGTCAGTACGGTCCAGTAAATCCCTTACCTCCCGCTGCAAAACCAGGATCTTGTAAACCAGCTCGGCCACTTCATTTACCCGGGTTAAATATATCGGCTGGTTTTCATCAATACATTGGATAAATTGTTGTTGGTTCTGCGGTAACGACTCACTTAAAAAACAACTAAAGATAGCGGCCATTAAAATATCATCGACCAGGGAGTCTTGAGTACCCAAGGCGATATACATTAAAGCCGATTGATCAATATGTGGCATGTTTCTGGTCGCATATTTAACGGGCTCTTGCAGGCGGAAATAAATCAACCTCGCGATACCCGTCGCATGATAGAACTGAGCATCCTCGGGGGTCTCAAATAACTCGATAGCAACCGTTGTTTGATAATCTACCAATGCGGGAAATGCCCGTATGTTTCTACCCCGCTGCTCCAAGTTCACTTGCTCGGGTAGCCTATCAAAATCCCAGTCGGTTAACCCTTCGCGGCTGACCACATTCTCATGTTGTACCTGTTTTTCAAATTCCTGATTTGCTCGATCAGAGTAATTATTTTTTAAATCCTGCAAGGAGCGCCCGCTGGCGATTGTGGTCCCGTTTTCTTCGATACAATAGCGCATCAAAAAATGGGGATCGATTTTGTTTAAATGCCAGTCGTCGATATCGACTTTAACTCCCGTCATGCGCAATAACTGTTCTGTTAATTGTGGCAGTAATGATGATGAAGGATCTAAAACTTCAACACAGGCATGGGCAAAATCCGGAACCGGGATAAAATTCTTGCGCAAGTGCTTGGGCAGGCTTTTTATTAATGCCTGCACTTTTTCTTCCAGTAAACCCGGTACCAAAAATTCGAAATCTTCATCACTGAACTGGTTAAGTAACGCCAAAGGCAGATGTACGGAAACGCCATCAGCTTGATCGGCTGGATCAAAAATATAACTCAACGCGAGTTCCTGATTATTCACTTGTAAACTTAACGGGTAGGTGTGGTTATCTTGCTGATGCTCACTGACCAAGACATCTTGTTCAAACAAGGTTAGTCTCTTGACTTCCCGGGCATTTAGTTTCTTGGCCCAGGATTCGAAACTGACTGCATCGACACAACTTTCCGGCAAGCGCTGATCATAAAATTCAAAGACCTGGTCCTCTCCAATCAACAGGTCACGTCGTCGTTGACGTTCTTCCTGTTCGCGGAAACCATTGATGAGTTTGCGGTTTGCCTGGATAAATTCTACCGGGGTGTCATAACGCCCCTCGACCAGTGCTTCACGGATAAATATTTCACGCGAAACCTTGGGATCGATAGCGGCATAATTGACCCGTTTACCCCCTTCTACCAATAAACCGTAGATACGCGTATTGCGATAAGCGCCCACCCGCCCCTGCTTTTCCTGCCAATGGGGCTCAAAATATTCGTATTGATGCAAATGCTGTAAATCAGCCATGATCCATTGCGGACTGATGCCGGCTACGCCATGCGCATACAGGCGGCTGGTATCAATTAATGAAAAAGCCATAATCCATTTCGGTGTTTTTTTACTTAGAACTGAAGACGGAAAGATGGCAATTTCACGCCCTCGGGTACTCTTGTAAAGCCCCTGTTCATCGAGTGCCGCTACATGACTGGGAATACCGATTAATAGTGCTCGATGAACCTGTTCATCCGATGCTTGTGAAGCATTAAAATGTAACTTTAATTCCTGACATTGCTCCTTGAGTTGCTGCCAGATATCCTGCCACTCCCGTATGCGTAACCAGGACAGGTACTGTTTTTTACACCATCGGGCAAACTGGTTTTTGCTCAGCGCTTTTTTTTGTGCCTGCAGCATATGCCAAAGCGTGATCCAGCCCAAGAAATCCGATTTCTCATGCTGCCACAGCCTGAATTTCTCGTTGGCAGCCTGGCGATTATCGGCAGACAGATCGCGCGGGTCCTGGATGGATAATACTGCTACGATAATCAGTACTTCGCTCAGGCAACCCGCACGGCTCGCGGCCAGCAACATCGCGGCCAGCCGGGGATCAATGGGAAATCGACTGATCGTTTTGCCCTGTGGCGTGACCTGATCATTGTCTTTTACCGCTTTGAGTTCATGGAGTAGACGATAACCGTCGCCAATCAAGCGACTGTCCGGTGCTTCAATGAAATCAAAATCACGAATATGCCCAACCTGTAGGTTATCCATCTGAAGAATCACCGATGCCAGGTTCGTTCGTAATATTTCAGGTTCGGTAAATTCAGCACGACTCTTGAAATCATCTTCATCGTAAAGACGGATACAAATGCCGTCAGCGATACGGCCACAACGGCCGGAGCGCTGGTTCGCCGAAGCCTGTGATATCTTTTCAATGGGTAATCGCTGGATCTTGGCACGCCAGGAATATCGGGAGATTCTGGCCAGACCGGTATCAATCACGTAACGGATGCCGGGAACCGTTAAAGAGGTCTCAGCCACATTAGTCGATAAAATAATCTTGGCTCTGTGACCGGGTTTAAAAATCCGTTGTTGCTGCTCATTACTGAGACGCGCGTATAAGGGTAGAATCTCGTTTTGATGAAATCGTTTACTGATTCTCTCTGCGGCTTCACGTATCTGGCGCTCACCGGCAAAGAACACTAGGGTATCCTGTGGGCTTAATTGAAATAATTCATCCAATGCATCCATCACAGCCTCGGTACGATCCCGGTCTTTTTGCGTCTCCTCAATAATAGGTCGGTAACGAATTTCGACCGGATAGGTCCGCCCGGAAACCATGAGCATAGGAGCGTCATTAAAATATCGTGAGAAACGCCCGGGATCGATTGTGGCCGAGGTGATGATTAACTTAAGATCCGGGCGCTTGGGCAGTAAGGCCTTGATATAACCCAGTAAAAGATCAATATTCAAACTACGCTCATGGGCTTCATCGATGATCAGGGTTTGGTATTCATTCAACCAACGATCGTTTTGGATTTCCGCCAGTAAGATACCGTCAGTCATCAGCTTGATATAACTGTCTGCTTGGGTGGTATCGCTAAAGCGAACCTTATACCCCACCGCCTGGCCGAGGCGGGTATGTAATTCCTCGGCAATACGATGAGTCACTGAACGCGCCGCGAGACGTCGTGGTTGGGTATGACCGATCTTTCCCCGGTCGGCCAAGCCCAGCTCGAGGCAGATCTGAGGAATCTGCGTGGTTTTACCGGATCCGGTTTCACCACAAACGATCACGACCTGATGATCTTGAATTATTTTTTTAAGTTCCTCGCGTTTTTGATAAAACGGTAACTCTCGGTTCAACGTCACCCGGGGTCTGTTCACGATACGCTGTTGCACCTTTTGCAACGATGCCGCAATGGCTTGCTCCAACTCTTGTGGGTCCCTTGTTGACCGCGAATGGCGTTGCAATGACCGCCATAGCTTCAACAGATTCTTGCGATCTGAGATGGCACATTGATTGAAAATCTGAAGTCGATAAGAATCCGGTGCCATAGGAAGAGTGCTTGAGGTGATATTAATGTGCGACTTGTTCGCGAATTAGCAAAGATCAATTATCCCATTTATGGGGCATTTTGTATGTTTTTCTGTAGCCTGTTCATCTAAGCCACAGTATTCTGATCCATTGACTATACTTCTGAAAACAAAAGAAAAAGGCACCCGAAGTTTACATTCCGCATTAAAGCTTTATGAGCAATCAATTTTTTGATGAACGCAAAGTCAAAAGCAATGATATTGTTAATGGACTTGCCAGAAGGGATATCTTTGACAGCAAGGGCGTCTTGCTGGTCAAGGAAGGGACTCGTATTAGCGAAGCCCATTACGCCCGTATGCGTGAAGAAGGATTGATTCAGGAAGACCACTCAGAATCTTCGGATAAAAATAAAAACCTGAGTTTGCATTATGTTGATCCTAACTCGGTGCATGCCAGACTCGACAAACAAATCTTTTTATTTTCTCAACTGCAAAAAGAAATCTGCCAGGAAGCTGATGCAAACCATAAGAATCAATTGATTGGCATCGCCCAGGCCCTGGAAGCCCTGTGCGATGAGAACATCTTCCAGGTGATCGGCGAACTCTACTTGATGGAAAAATCGAAGTATAACTATGTAAAACCCCTCTATATTACGGCATCACTGATTGAACTGATCAAACGCTATAACGCCTACACGCCTGATTCACCTATCGAGGATGATAAAAAAGACAGCATGATTTATGCAGGCTTGCTGCATAACCTCGGGCTGGTGAACAACAATCTTTACAACAACGAAAAAACACTTTCAGTGGAAGAGCGTAATGCCGTTCGCAAAAACTATCCCCAGATCAGTATTTCGATGATTCAGAATATGGGCTTTAACGATAAAACCCTTTTTGATGCCGTGGCCAATCATAATGTAGCGGCATCATCACCTTCTTTTGAAGCCCTGCTGTTACGCACCCCATTTATTTATGCTGGCATCGCCATGCCTGAACAACAAAGGGCCGCAGACCAACAACTGATCAATCCCAGTCGCGAATTTGCCAAGATGTTTTCAGAACAGCAACTCGATCCTATCCTTGGCGGTCTATTTTTAAAAATTAACGGTCTCGCACCCGTAGGTTCTATTCTTGTTTTTGAAACCCTTGAAAAAGCGCTGGTGATCAAGGGTCCCGATGACAATAATATTTCCTCATCGCAGATTCGCATGTTAACCAATAAAAATGGTGTTCAATTCAATCGCCCAGGTGATAAACTTTATTTACACAAGATAAAGATGAACCATAAGGGTATCGCGGATCATCATCAATTCGCGTGGGGTAAGTTTGCACCCTTTACCATGTGGCAACGTTAATCCATAACCGGCATCCGCAGTAACTGCATTGATACAAGCTTCTGCTCCATTTGATTACAAACTGAAGGTTTCTAATCGAGCACGTCATGTGCGTTTGCGTGTAAAACCCTATGTAGGGCTGGAAATCACCATTCCGACCCGTTTCCCTCGAAAAAAAATACCGGTTCTGTTAAGGGAGCACGAACATTGGATTCGGCAACAGTTAAACAAACATCAACTCAGCCTAAAGGCCGTCGCTTTACCGCAAACCCTGCCCTTACCTTTTTTGGACAAGCAGTATCGCCTTGAATACCACCAGGACAAAACCAACTTGCATGAAATCGAAGACTTGTTGAAAGTGCCCCGAGATAGCCATCAGGGTGCGGTTAAACATCTGCGTCAATGGATCCGGCGTAGAGCCAAGGAAACACTGACCCCTTACCTGGAAAACATAGCCAATGAGTTTGGGTTCGACTTCTCCAGGACCATCATTCGCAGTCAGAAGAGTCGCTGGGGTAGTTGTTCCAGCTCCGGCACTATTAGCCTGAATGACCAGCTATTGTTTCTCCCCCGGGAGACGGTACGCTACTTGATGATTCACGAGTTATGTCACACCCGTTATATGAATCACTCCAGGGATTACTGGCAACTGGTATACGAGTGTTGTCCTGATCATACTGCTCATGAACAGGTTTTAAACCGTGGACATGATCATGTACCTGGCTGGTTCCTGCAAAGCCTGCATCAGTGAAATAATCCATTTGAGGTCAGCACCGCATCAATCACTTGGGTAATAGAAGGATAAACCCCGAATGCTCCCGATATTAACTGTTCATCTCCCGCCTGGTATTTACCGGTTTTAACCAGGCAAGCCTGTAGGCCTGCGTTGAGCGCAGCTTCAACATCCCCATAAACATCATCCCCGATCATTAAGACTTCATGAGCCTGGCAATTCACGGTCTTAAGCACTTGATTAAAAAATTCCACGGACGGTTTCCCCATGATCACGGCTTTTGTTGAAGCTGCATACTCAATAGCCGCAATGAAAGGACCTGCATCCAGAAGAAACTCATCATTTAATTTAAAAAACCGGTTGCGCCCAATACCAATCAAAGGGGCACCCTGAAGGCATAACTGAAAAGCCCGGTTCAAGTTTGAATAATTAAAACCATCGGCGGCATCGCCAATGATGACAGCGTTGGGGTCAGATTGATCCAGGTCACTGAATTCCGCTTTTAAATCCTCGTGTACCAGGCAATACGGCCTTTTGCCTTGTTGTTGGATCCAGGCCTTGGCGGCTGTGGGTGCCGAGTAAAGTTGTTCTGCTTGAATATTAAAACCCAGGCCTTGTAATTGTCTGAGTAATGTCGCCCGGGTAAGACGGGAGGTATTGGTAACGAAACGGGCCTGGACCGCACTCGATTGCACGCTTTGAATAGCCGCTACTGCACCCTCGATAGCGGTGTCACCGGCATACAAAACCCCACTTAAATCGAAGAAAATGGCCTTTATCATCGATCACACTCTTGTTTATAAAAAAACAAAAAAATAGCTAAACTTTTAACAAAAACAGTCGATAACCTTGCTACAAAATATTGAAATTATACCGATAACAATATTATGCAAAAACCTAGCACGCCTTATAACGAGAGCAAAAGAATGGAGGCTTTGCAATCGTCAGGTTTACTTGATACGCCCGCGGAAGAGCGTTTTGATCGCATTACGCGGATGGCATCGCGTATTTTCAATGTCCCTATCGCCCTGGTAAGCCTGGTCGATACCAACCGCCAGTGGTTTAAATCCTGTATCGGTTTACCCGTGCGTGAAACGCCTCGGGATATTTCCTTTTGCGGTCATGCAATACTTGATGACGAGGTTTTCGTTATTCCTGATGCTTCCTTGGATGAACGTTTCGCTGATAACCCCCTGGTGACCGATGAACCTCTCATACGTTTCTATGCGGGATGCCCCCTGAGATTGAATAATGGCTTGAAACTGGGCACCTTGTGCATCATCGACCAGAAGCCTAGAGAATTTGACCAGGATGATGAAAACTTGCTCAAGGACCTCGCAGGTATGGTGGTTGATGAAATTGCGGCATTGCAAATGGCCACCATGGATGAATTAACCGATCTATCGAATCGCCGTGGTTTTGAATTACTGGCCGAGCACAGTTTGAAAATGTGCCATCGGGAAAACAAAAAGGCCGCGCTAGTATTTTTTGACCTGGATGACTTTAAACCCATTAATGATAACTATGGTCACGAAGCGGGTGATGAAGCCCTACAAAATTTTGCCGCATTATTAAAAAATTCTGTGCGGGCTTCTGACTTGGTGGCCCGCCTGGGCGGAGATGAATTCGTGGTTTTGCTGATCGGCTCTGAAATTCACCACGCCGAAAAAGTCATCGATAACTTTTCTTCAGCGGTGAAGACTTTTAATCAACATCAGGGGGAGGGTTACCAACTGTCTTTTTCATACGGCACCACCATTTATGATCCTAATAAGGACAAGGCGGTCAGCGAATTATTGAATCATGCTGATGAAATAATGTATGCCTCCAAGAAATCACGCAAAGAGGTCTCCTAGATAGAACCTTTGTTTAAAAACAACAGGCGCAGCTTCTGTTGTTTTATTCAAAAAAAAAGAGAATCCGAAGATTCTCTTTTTTTCTATAGCTTGTTTCAATCTCATTAAAAAGCCATCACCATCAGACCTGCAATGATTAACATCACGACGGCTTCATAGGCGGCCATTGCTATAAACCGTTTAGGCGGCTTTGTTTCCAGGGTCATTCGAGCAGTGTGTAAATTCATGATTCCATCCAAATTTGTCTTGTATATACATTATGTATATCAGCAAATAATAAAAGTTCAATGAAATCTTAAAAAAAACTGATAAATAATTGATTTTTTATGATTTACCGCTGAAAAAAGCGGCGTTAACACTCAATCACATTAACGGCCAGGCCTCCTCGAGCCGTTTCTTTATACTTACTTTTCATATCCTTGCCCGTATCCCGCATGGTCCTGATGACTTTATCCAGCGACACAAAATGTTCTCCATCACCACTGAATGCCATGCGTTTCGCATTGATCGCTTTCACCGCCGCCATCGCATTGCGCTCAATACAGGGCACCTGAACCAATCCATTGATCGGGTCACAGGTGAGCCCCAGGTTGTGCTCCATGGCAATTTCCGCGGCATTTTCAACTTGTTCAGGAGTGCCACCCATCACCTCGGCCAATCCGGCGGCAGCCATCGAGCAGGCTGAACCCACTTCTCCCTGGCACCCTACCTCGGCTCCAGAGATGGAGGCATTCTCCTTATACAGAATGCCGATCGCTCCAGCGGTCAGTAAGAAACGAACGATTCCCTCTTCATTAGCCTGTGTGGAAAAACGCTCATAATACTTCAACACCGCCGGGATAATACCCGCAGCCCCATTGGTGGGCGCTGTGACCACGCGACCTCCTGCCGCATTTTCCTCGTTTACCGCGATGGCATATAGATTGACCCAGTCCATGGTCGTGAGAGGATCGCTCAAGGCTTTTTCCTGTTGCTCTCGTAACTTTTTATAAAGTAGTGGCGCCCGTCGAACCACTTCGAGGCCTCCAGGTAAAATACCTTCATGTTGGCAACCCGACTGAATACAGTCTTCCATAACCTGCCAGATATTTAACAGGCCATTTTTGATCTCTGCTTCAGTCCGCCAGGCCTTTTCATTTTCCAACATGATATCGCTGATACTTAGCTTTTGATCATTACAATACCCCAGTAAAGTTTCCATGGATTGGAAGGGATAAGGTAATTCAGTGTGATCGCCTGCATGTATGCGATCGGCCTTGGCGTCGGAGGCCTCAACTACAAACCCGCCCCCGACTGAATAATAGGTATTTTCATAGAGGACTTGACTCGACCGATCATAAGCACAGAACTTCATCCCATTGGAGTGGAACGGCAAGTTTTTTGTCTTATGCAGAATCAGGTGCTGGCTTTCATCAAAAGGTATGTGGTGCTTGCGCAAAAGTTGCAGACTTTTATCCCGGCGCATTTTTTCCAGGCGATGATCCAGGTTTCGAGTTTCAACTTCAGCGGGCTCATCACCCTCCAGGCCCAGAAGGATGGCTTTATCACTGCCATGTCCCAAACCAGTTGCACCCAACGAACCATAGAGTTCGACCCGGATTGATGCAACCTCAGATAATAATTGCTGTTGAAAAACGGCCTGGATAAACTTTTTGGCAGCACGCATGGGCCCCACGGTGTGAGAGCTGGAAGGGCCGATTCCGATCTTAAACAGATCAAACACACTGATGGCCATGACTGATCTCCTGTGGGAATTGAATCACCGGCTTGCTCTTGGAAGAAAAACCAGCCGGGATAAAACTGGACGACCGGACTCCTGTGAATTACGACTGATAGACCGGAAAACGCTGGCAGAGGTCCAGCACCTTGTTTTTAACAGCCGCAATAACCTCTGGATTTTCCATATCATCCAGTACATCGCACATCCAACTGGCCAGTTCTTTAGATTCCGCTTCACCTAAACCGCGCGTGGTAATTGCGGGTGTTCCCACCCGGATACCACTGGTCACAAAAGGAGATTGCGGATCATTGGGCACCGCGTTCATATTAACCGTAATGTTCGCCGCACCTAATGCTGCATCGGCTGCTTTACCGGTCAAACCCTGCTTGATGAAACTGACCAGGAACAAATGATCATCCGTACCACCCGATACCACATCAAATCCGCGCTCTATAAATACACTGGCCATGGCCCGTGCATTGTCGATGACCTTTTGCTGATAAACCTTAAATTCAGGCTCAAGCGCTTCCTTAAACGCAACTGCCTTTGCGGCAATAACATGCATGAGCGGACCACCTTGAGTACCGGGGAATACCAGAGAATTAAATTTTTTCTGCAATTCTTCATTAGCCTTGCACAGGATCAAGCCACCCCGAGGACCGCGCAAGGTTTTATGCGTGGTAGTCGTGACCACGTCGGCAATGGGAATCGGACTGGGATAAACCCCGGCTGCAACCAAACCCGCAATATGCGCCATATCGACAAACAAATAAGCACCAACCGCATCCGCTATATCACGAAAGCGTTGCCAGTCGACCACGCGAGAATACGCCGAAAAACCGGCCACGATCATTTTGGGTTGATGTTCCTTGGCCAAGGCTTCAACCTGGTCATAATCAATTTCACCGGTTTCTTCATTTAAACCGTATTGCACTGCATGGTATATTTTACCGGAAAAATTGGGCTTGGCGCCGTGGGTTAAGTGTCCTCCATGAGCCAGACTCATGCCCAGTATGGTGTCGCCTGGTTGAATCAGTGCCATGTAAACTGCGGCATTGGCCTGCGAGCCTGAATGCGGCTGAACATTGGCGTAATCAGCACCAAACAACTCTTTGGCACGTTCGATAGCCAGGGACTCAGCCACATCTACATTTTCACAGCCCCCATAATAGCGCTTGGAGGGATAACCCTCTGCATATTTATTCGTTAACTTAGAGCCCTGCGCTTCCATCACTCGAGGACTGGTATAATTTTCAGAAGCAATTAATTCGATATGCTCTTCCTGACGTCTGTTCTCGGACTGAATCGCAGCCCACAACTCATCATCATAACCTTTTATATGGTCATCTTTACTAAACATGTCATCAATCCTCGGTCTAATGGGGAGCGGTATTATCCCAGTTCTATATCTACAATCAATTCATTTGCAAGCTGTTCCAGCACCTGGCTCAATTCATCAATATCACGTCCCTGCTCAAGCCTTAATACGATGGTGGCTTTAAATAATTGTTCTCCGGACATCGAGGCTTCAATCACCTCAGTTTCCATATCATCGACTGTGGCTCCATTCTCAGCTAATGCCGCAGAAATTCGGTGTACAATGCCCGGACGATCCTGGCCAAGCAACTCCAGCTTGTAAGAGGGCTCACTACTTAAGGCTTGTTCCTTGTCCACTTGCTCGATGGAGATACTTAAATCTTTCGCCTGTTTTTTTAATGCCGCAGTAAAGGCCTCACACTGCTCATCCGGTAAATTGGCCCGCAATAATCCCGTAAACTTACCACAGAGATTGGCCATCCGGCTTTCTACCCATTCCCCATGGAAATCAACAATGGTTTTGGAGATGGATTCAACAATGCCTGCCCGGTCGTCTCCAATAAGTGTAATAATGATCGATTTCATACGTTTACACTGCCTCTTCCTGATCGGCATAGATCGACAGGGGCGGACAGGAACAAATCAAGTTTCTGTCGCCGTATACATTATCGACACGTCCCACTGGAGCCCAGTATTTGGCTTGCTTCAAACTTTCTACCGGATAGGCTGCACGTTGGCGACTGTATGCATGATTCCATTCATCAGCGGTGACACTTTCAACCGTATGCGGTGCATGTTTTAAAGGATTATCTTCCGCATCGATAACACCCTGGGCAATATCGCTGATTTCCTGCCTGATTGCGATTAAAGCATCACAGAATCGATCCAATTCAAATTTGGATTCACTCTCGGTGGGTTCTATCATCAGCGTACCTGGAACAGGAAACGACATGGTTGGCGCATGAAAACCATAATCAATCAGGCGCTTGGCAACATCGTCGACTGTAATCCCCGTTTCATCCTTAATAGGACGCAAGTCGATAATACATTCATGAGCAATCATACCATTGGGGTCGGTATACAGGATCGGATAATAGTCTTTCAGCCGATTGGCGACGTAATTTGCATTCAATATCGCTACCTGGGTGGCTCGGGTCATCCCTTTACCCCCCATCATGGAAATATAAGCCCAGGAAATGGGTAAAATACCCGCACTGCCCCAGGGAGCCGCGGATACGGGGCCAACCTGATCCGGCTTATTTTCAACTTGAGATATTGCTGGCAAGAAAGGTTCTAAATGCTTTCCCACACCGATGGGCCCAACGCCAGGACCACCACCGCCATGAGGAATAGCAAAAGTTTTGTGCAAATTAAGATGTGATACATCACCGCCAAATTTGCCCGGTGAACAGACCCCCACCATCGCATTCATATTGGCGCCATCGATGTAAACCTGGCCACCATATTGATGCACCAAATCACAGACTTCCACCACGCTTTCCTCGAATACACCATGGGTGGATGGATAGGTAATCATGATGGCCGCAAATTGATCACCATATTGTTCTAATTTAGCCTTGAGGTCCTCCAGACTGATATTGCCATGATCGTCGGTTGCCACGACCACGACCTTCATACCCGCCATTTGCGCAGATGCCGGATTAGTTCCATGAGCGGAAGCGGGAATCAGGCAAACATTGCGATGACCTTCGCCTCGACTTTGATGATAAGCCTGAATGGCCAGTAATCCTGCATATTCTCCCTGTGCACCTGAATTAGGTTGCAAGGAAATCGCATCATAACCGGTAGCCTCACATAATAGGCTTTCAAGTTCGCTGATCAGTTGCTGGTAACCCTGTGCCTGATCGAGAGGTGCATAGGGATGTATGCCACCAAATTCAGGCCAACTGACCGGTACAAGCTCCGCAGCTGCGTTGAGCTTCATGGTGCAGGAACCCAGTGGGATCATTGCCCGATCCAGGGCCAGGTCTTTATCCGCCAGCGCGCGCATATAACGCATCATCTCGGTTTCTGAATGATAGGTATTAAACACCTCGTTGGTCAGAAAAGGGGTGTTTCTCGCCAACTCAGTAGGCAGCAGGATTTCTACCTGGTCATCCAGTGCATTGACTGAAAGCCCATGATTGTCACCCAATATGACCTGCCACAAGACCTCGACATCTGCGCTTGTGGTAGTTTCATCAAATGCCACGGTGATATGGTCGCTATCTTGTTTACGCAGGTTATAACCGTGTTCCACAGCTGAACTCAGAAGCCTATCGGTTTCAGTTCCGGTCTTTATGGTAATGGTATCAAAGTGATGATGATTAACCATTTCCAAACCAGCCTTGATCAAACCATTCTTAAAAACTCCGGTTAAACGCTGAATGCGTTGCGCTATTCGTTTCAAACCACCGGGACCGTGGTAAACACCGTACATACTGGCCATCACCGCCAACAAAGCTTGGGCCGTACAGATATTACTGGTCGCTTTTTCACGACGAATATGTTGTTCGCGAGTTTGCAATGCCAGTCGATAGGCGGGTTGACCGTGACTGTCAATTGATAAACCGATTAATCGCCCTGGCATGGAACGTTTAAAAACTTCACGCGTTGCCAGGTAAGCGGCATGGGGACCGCCATAACCCAGGGGCACACCAAAACGTTGTGTATTACCGATGGCAATATCGGCACCAAACTCGCCAGGGGGCGTTAACAGTGTTAATGCTAATAAATCGGCGGCAACGGCGACCAGGGCTTTGTGTTCATGTGCCTGGTCAACCATTGAGCGATAGTCCCGGAGATCCCCTCGTGTACCCGGGTATTGCAGCAATACACCGAAAATGTCCAATCCATCGAGCTGGGTCATAGGGTCACCCACGACTACTTCAATATCCAGTGTTTTTGCCCGCGTTTTAACCACGTTTATATTTTGAGGATGGCAATCTTCAGCAACAAAAAACACGTTGCCTTTACTCTTGCTCATGCGCTGACACAGGGTCATGGCTTCAGCACAGGCCGTAGCTTCATCCAGCATAGATGCATTCGCCAATTCCAGTCCCGTTAAATCAGAAACCATGGTTTGAAAATTGAACAAGGCTTCCATGCGTCCTTGAGATATTTCCGCCTGGTACGGTGTATAGGCAGTATACCAAGCAGGATTTTCCAGGATATTACGCTGTATGGTAGGAGGTGTGAACGTATTGTGATAACCAAGGCCGATATAAGATTTAAGTATCTTATTTTTTGCAGCCATTTCTTTAAGCATTGCCAGGGATTGATGCTCAGTCAGTCCATCCGCAATTTTCATCTCGTCACGACGGCGTATTGTCTCTGGCACTATTTTATTAATCAAGTCCTCGAGAGAATCCATACCAAGCTTTTGCAACATTATTGATTGGTCTTCAGTACTTGGGCCCAAATGGCGTCCCAGAAACTCATCATCTTGCTGCAACTGTTCAATTGATAGTCGATTTGGACTCATATTCATACCTCTATTTCACACCTCAAATTTCGATCGGCTATTCCAGGCCTTCCTGGTAGCTCACTTCATCCATGAGATCATCCAGCTCTGAGTCGTCAGATAATTTCACCTTAAGAAACCAACCCGCTCCCATGGGGTCTTCATTCACTTTACCCGGGTCACCATCCAGTTCATCATTAATCTCAATAATTTCGCCGGATACGGGCATCATCAAATCACTGGCCGATTTGACGGATTCTATGACCGCAACCGCATCACCTTTTTCAACTTCGGTACCGACCTCGGGTAATTCGATATAAACCAGCTCACCCAGTTGTTCTTGTGCATAATCGGTAATGCCCACTAATGCAGTGCCATCATCTTCAGCCACCACCCATTCATGATCATCGGTAAAACCTAAAGTGCTCATTGCTCATTCCTCATTACATTTGTTACTTTAATATTCTTAAACCTAACCACGATAATAACGTTGCTCTACAAAAGGCATTTTACTGACCGTCACTTCGACTTTCTTGTCACGCACCATTGCAAAAAGCACGGTATCTATCGCAATATAATCCGTTTTAACGTACCCCATGGCCACAGGGCCTTCCACGGTCGGACCAAAACCTCCACTGGTCACGACTCCAACTTCTTGATCATCGGCATCCACTAAGACCGCTCCTTCCCTGACAGGCATTCTTCCTTGGGCTTTCAAGCCTACGCGTTTGCGTGATACCCCCTCGGTTATTTGAGACATAATGATATCGTCACCTGGATACCCACCTGGTCGTTCACCATCTGCCCGCCTGGATTTACTCAAGGCCCATAATAAAGTCGATTCCACTGGCGTGGTTTCCGTATCTAAATCATGGCCATACAGGCAGAGACCGGCTTCTAATCTCAGGGAATCGCGGGCACCCAGTCCAACCGGTTCAACTTCGGGTTGTACCAGAAGTGTTCGGGCCAATTGTTCGGCCTGCTTATTCGGTACCGAAATTTCAAAACCATCCTCACCGGTATAACCAGATCGGGTAACAAAACATTCGACGCCATCAATATCAATTTGAGCAGCCGTCATGAATACCATATCTTGGCTCTTGGGTGCCAACCGCGCCATAACCGCACCCGCTTCAGGTCCCTGCAAGGCCAGTAAGGCATAGTCTTCCAACACCTCAATTTCACAATCATCGCCAAGATGCTGTTGCAGGTGACTGATATCTTGCTCCTTGCAAGCTGCATTCACCACCAGGAACAGGTAATCGCCTGCGTTCGTAACCATCAGGTCATCCATGACGCCACCTTTTTCATTCGTGAATAAGGCATATCGTTGCTTCATCTCACCGAGGTTAACCACATCCACAGGCATCAGGCGCTCCAGAGCGAGCGCAGCATTGTCTCCGCTGATTCGGACCTGACCCATGTGTGAGACATCGAACAAACCCGCCTGATGGCGAGTATGTTTATGCTCTTCCATAATACCCATCGGGTATTGCACTGGCATTGAGTAACCCGCAAAAGGCACCATTTTGCCCCCCAATTCTACATGCAAATCATACAAAGCTGTCTTGAGCAATTGTTCATCATTGTCAGTCATGGTTATACCTTTCCTATTGGAAATTATTCAATATTTAAATCATCTGAAGGGGTGCAAACCCATAGAATTTGCGCATCCTGTTCACTTTCAGAAACACAAACGTGCCCCATCCCGGCATCGTAATAAATACTATCACCCTCAGCCAGGGTCACAGGTTCATAAAATTCACTGAAAAAAGTGATCACACCTGATAAAACCAACAGGAATTCTTCTCCGGAGTGGCGCACCCAATCGGAAAATTCATCAAAGGAACGTGCGTGTACGGTCGTTTTAAAAGGCACCATTTTTTTGTTCGTTAAGGCTGTAGCCAACAACTCATGCTCGTAGGTTGCAGTCGGGTGGATACGGCCCTCACCTTTACGATTGTAGGCCCTGCGGCCGGAAATCAGGTTTTCCTGACTGGAAACAAAGAGTTGGGGCACATCAATGCCCAGACCTGCGGCCAGGCGTTGAACGACATCAAACGATGGCGACACCTGTTCGTTTTCAATCTTTGAAAGCGTCGACTTGGCCAGGCCGGTTCTTTTGCCCGCTTCGTCGAGTGTCCATTTATGCTGCAGGCGGATTGCCTTAACCTTTTCGCCCAATTTTAACGGTTGAAAAACAGATGCAGAATTCATCTCATGGCACCAAACTGAATAGTTACCAACATGATAATAAACTTTGTTTCCTTTTGGAAACTTTTTTCTAATAAAAGTATATTTTACGCTTCTTAAACCCTTTTGAGGTTGCAGCATAACGGGTTAATGCTCATGCCCAGATCATGAGTTAATTTAACGGTAGAATCTTTTGAACCCTTCGCATGATTGAGCCTCAAACTCTGTTAAGCGATTGTGCCATCGATAAAATCACCTACACTCTCTAAAAAAGTATGCTCACAGGCTCAACAGGTTTCAGAGGCAACACAATGAAATATTTATTGATAATTGGGTTCATTTTTTTAGGCCCTCAAGCTGTAATGGCGTCTAACCCTGCCCCTTTGAAATGGTATACACCCGATCAGGTTGCAGCAGGAGAAAAAGTGTTTCAACAGTATTGTGCCAGTTGCCATGGACAAAATGCGGAAGCCACACCCCATTGGAAACAGGTAGATGCCAATGGGTTTTACCCACCACCTCCACTGAATGGTACTGCGCATGCATGGCATCACGACTTACCCGTATTACGCGAACAAATCCGCGAAGGTGGCGTTAAAATTGGCGGCCAGATGCCTGCATTTGAACAAATCTTAACGGCCGAACAAATAGACCAGGCGATTGCTTTTTTCCAATCTCAGTGGCCAGAAGATCTGTACGATAGGTGGGCCAAAAACTTCGAAGTTAAACCCGCTGCTCTTTCGGCTTCAATACCGAACCTGAACTACTTGCAACAGCGACTGGGAGCTGCACCCATTGCGACGCCCACCCGGACCCAAATCGATAAGCTTTATAGAATACCTTTCAATGAAAAAACCCTTTTCTTGTCAGAAGATGGAGAATTCGCGATCATTGGTGAGATGATCGACTTAAAACGTGGCATTAACTTGAATAAACAAAAATAATTATTTTTGTTTAGCCATCGATTTTTTTACAAATAATACATTTGACTGATTTATAATCCCTCACTCGAAAGTTCATAACCAACAATAATTTCGGGCCCCATAGCTTAATGAAACCCTTCAGGGCGATTGTTTCATCACTGCTGGATAGTCTGCGCGACCTGTTACCAATCATTCTGGTAATCGGGTTTTTTCAATTGGCCGTGCTGCAACAGCCTATTCCCAACTTTGGTGAAATCGCTATTGGCATTGTATTTGTCGTGATCGGCCTGACCCTGTTTGTTCATGGGCTGAACATGGGCTTATTCCCTATTGGTGAAACCATGGCCTACTCTTTCGCCAGCAAGGGTAGTATTTTCTGGTTATTGGTGTTTGCTTTTGCCCTGGGTTTTGGCACTACGGTAGCAGAACCTGCCCTGATTGCGGTTGCGGATGAAGCCGCCAAGGTTGCCGCCAGCGGTAATATGATCGAGGATGACGAAAAGGCCCGTGCCAGCTACGCCTTTGGTTTACGTATCACCGTCGCCGTGTCAGTGGGTTTTGCGATTTTAATCGGTGTTTTCAGAATCATTAAAGGCTGGCCCATTCAATATCTTATTATTGTCGGTTATATCGGAGTCGTGATTATGACCATATTTGCGCCCCAGGAAATAATCGGCATCGCTTATGATTCGGGGGGTGTGACGACATCAACCATTACCGTACCCCTGGTCACTGCTTTGGGAGTGGGATTAGCCAGCTCTATCAAGGGGCGTAATCCAATGACGGATGGTTTTGGCTTAATCGCATTTGCATCACTCACACCCATGATTTTTGTTATGGGCTACGGCATGGTGGTCTAAAAAATAGCGATGCATATCCTGACCGACCTGTTTTTTACGATTATATCCACGATTTGGGATGTCTTACCGATCGCCGCCATTATTTTTGGCTTTCAACTGGCGGTTCTACGTAAACCTATCCCCAATCTGAAAAAGATTATTACAGGATTCATCCTGGTCTTATTGGGTCTGGGCTTTTTTCTTGAAGGCCTTGAAGCCGCCTTGTTCCCCCTGGGTAAACTGATGGCTCAACAACTAACCGATCCCTCTTTTATCGCTCATGGTGATAGTGAAAAGGTGCTGGGCTGGTGGGATTACAAATGGGTCTATCTATTTGCCTTTGCCATAGGATTTTCGACGACCATCGCCGAACCTTCACTGTTGGCCGTTGCCATCAAGGCCAACCAGGTCTCTGCCGGAAGCATTGGCATTTGGGGATTACGTATCGCGGTGGCCCTGGGCGTAGCCATCGGCATTGGGCTCGGCGCTTATCGAATCGTTACCGGTACCCCACTCTACTGGTACATTATTACGGGGTATGTCTTTGTGGTCATACAGACCTGGTATGCCCCCAGGATGATCATAGCGCTGGCTTATGACTCCGGGGGGGTTACCACTTCAACGGTGACCGTCCCCCTGGTGGCTGCACTGGGACTGGGTTTATCCACCACCGTTCCCGGACGCAGTGCCTTGCTGGATGGGTTTGGCCTCATTGCCTTCGCCAGTTTATTTCCAATCATGTCCGTTATGGCTTATGCCCAGTTTTCAGAATGGACCGCCAAACGATCTAAAAACCAAAAAACCTGATGAGAGGTTGTCATGCACTTTAAACTGATTATTGCACTGACCGAAGATACAATCACTGACACGATTGTTGATGCCGCAAGAGAAAAGGGCGCCACCGGCTCCACCGTGATTACGAGTGCCCGGGGTGAAGGATTGCAAGCATCCAAAACCTTCCTGGGCCTTAGCCTGGAAACTCAACGTGATGTCACCTTGTTATTGGTCGAAGAGCATCTCACCCGAGACATTCTTGAAACCATTGCAGAAGCAGGAGAGTTTGATGCCAATCCTGGCAGTGGTATCGCATTCAGTATCGATGTTGAGGATGCCGTTGGTGTTTCTCACCAGGTCAGCGAATTAAGTGAACTTGTGGAGGAAGAACTATGAGCAGCAAACACGTGATACGCGTTAAAGACGTCATGAAACCTGATTTTGATCTGGTGGATGGCATGGATACCGTGGCTGATGTACTGAAAAACTCGGAGCATGTTGAGTCTAAATGTTTCATTGTTAACATGCGACATGATGATGATGAGTATGGCATTGTCTTGCTTTCAGATATTGCTAAGAAAGTACTGGCCCGGGATAAATCTCCCAGCCGAGTCAATATCTATGAAATTATGTCCAAACCAGTCATCAGCGTGGATCCCGATATGGATATCCGTTATTGCACCCGTCTTTTTGAAAACTTCGGCCTAAGTCGCGTCCCCGTTATTGATAATAAAAAGGTGGTGGGTATCGTTGGTTATACCGATATTGTTCTGCGTGGTGTACGCGATCATTTGAATGAGTAATCATCCAGTGACTCCATGGATTTTAACCATCCTACTCACCACAACACTTCCGGTGTTGGCCAACGTAGAACGTGGCATTGATGTAGAAACCCAACTTAAAAGCTGGAAATTATTACAGGGAGCGCTCTCTCTGGAGCTCATTCAAAGACTCCCGGATCAAACACGGGGATTTTTCCTCGCCAGGGGTTTTTCCCGAGAGACTGCAAATGACATTGGTACCCAGTGCGTGTTACAAACCATCGGCAAGAACACCACAACCACCCCTAAAGGGACCTCTTTGAGTTATAACCTAAAGGACTGGATCATACGTACCTCTGCAGAAACACGAGGTATTAAACTCAAAGAGCAATGGCTACAGGAATGGAAAGGCCGTGACGTCAATAACGCAGCACAACTAGCCTTTCGCTGGGCCACGTTCCCTACAACACAGGTGTTTGAGCCCGGGGGTGATTATAACTGGGGCATGATCAGTTTTGGTCTGCCACCAGGATCTTTTTTTGATTTACAGGTCATCTGGAAAGAGGATAATCAAACTCAATCACATTGGATCACACAAATCGAATGCCCCAAAGATCGTTAATGAAAAAAACAATCACTTCATGCTTCTGCTTGATGGGCTTGATCTTGTTCTCATCCTTCAGCACTTTGAATGCCCAAAAAGAGTCACTGACGCTGATCAAGGATTTACCCATGGCACCCGCTTTCGAATTACCGGATATGGATGGTGAATTATTCCAATTATCCCAATTTCAAGGCAAACCGGTCATCGTCAATTTCTGGGCCACCTGGTGTCCACCCTGCCGAGAGGAAATCCCCTCCATGAATCGGGCCTGGGCAAAGATCAAAGACCAGGGCATTGAGATGATAGCCATCAACGTCGGCGAGGATGAGGACACCATTTTCAGTTTCACGGGGGATTATCCAATCGATTTCCAAATGTTGATGGATCAATCCGGAACGATCATCCAACAATGGCCCGTCAAGGGGTTACCCACTACGTTTGTTGTCGACCCTCAGGGGCGTTTGCATTACCGAGCCATTGGGGGGCGTGAATGGGATTCAGACCATTTGCTGGAAATGGTGAGGGCGCTTCGTTGAGGCCTTACATTCCCGATTTTTTACCGTTATTTATGTAACCATCAATAACGGCAGACCATAGATACCTGAGCCTAATAAGAAAAATGCCAGGAAGGCCCAGGAAATCCAGTGCTTTAATTTAAAGAACATAATTTGCTGAATCGCCCGGACAAACCAGAATAAGGCTATCAATGCCAGTAAAGCCTGTCCCAGATCAGAAGTTAACAATGCCTGGGTATGAAACAGTGAAAGATAAGCAAAAATGACAAAGGCAAAGGTCAGACTGAGATTTAATACCTGCATAATGGCTTGATTAAGCCGACTCAGCCTGGGCAACTCCTCGTGCCATTGAAATAATCGCCAAAATAACAAGTGAAAAACCACTAGCGATAGACAATAGATACCACCCAGCTGAATCAACAATTCCATATCGCTTTCAAGCATTAACAATGCCTGGATTGATAACGCTTACACATCTGCAAATATTTATCCGTACTTTTAGGCATGGAGGTTCGGGCACGGGTGATATCAGCAATCAAGCGCACGCCCTGATCCAATAAATGTCGCCGATCCATATCATCCAGAATGGCTGTTTCATCTACAAGATCGGGGGCATGTGTCTTGAATTCCTGCACCTTTTCACCCGCGACAACAAAGTCAGTCCAAACATCGAATATGGCTGCATCGGTTCGAAGGGTTTCACACTTACTTCGGGCTTTTGCCGCATAGTTGAGAATTAATCCCTCAAGCCCCTGATTACGCGGATCACTCTTCATACAGTTGACCATGTATTGTGCAACCTGATCAATATTCTTCATGGTGAGTGAAATCTTGATATAACGGCTGTGGTAGAAATCCTCAATGGACAGTATGAATGCCTTGAAAGGCTCACCCCAGAGCTCATCAATACCTTCATCCCCATTGCGATGTTTTACCAGCTTCCCGTACTTGAGCGCTTCTTGCAAACACTCTCCACAAGCA
>JAAUXZ010184318.1_pt1 | contig 28935 bp, 29 predicted proteins | sample 7278131 | NCBI WGS metagenome assembly JAAUXZ01 (sample SAMN14350119, study PRJNA611818) | marine sediment metagenome | isolation source: surface marine sediment (3m) | place: French Polynesia: Moorea | collected 2018-08 | reverse complement strand
CATCAAGCCATGTATGACGTGAAGCCCAAAGGTCACGCTGTCCAGGTACTGGATCTGGTAAAAGCATTCAGCTGAAGTTGGCCGACAGGACTCATAACGATTGAGACTGACGGTTTCGAGGAAGATGTTGCGTTTAAGCCCTCAAGGTTGAATTCGCTAGCGACGGTACAGGAGCCGGTTGAGTTTGCATGATTGTCATCATTGTTTTTTCACATCGCTCGAATAGCAGTTGAAGTTACGTACACAGATCCTGTTATTTCTCTTCCTGTTTGGTTTTGCACCACTGACGGCGATGGTGGCAACCAGCCTGCCATTTGTGCTCGATCGACTTGAGCTGTTTTACCATAAGGCTCATCTGCAAAATTTACGAGCGGATTTTCGAGATCTTGATGAGCACCTCGCGAGTCGTCATGAGGTGGTTCGCTTGTTGGCCAAACTGCCGGAACCCAGTCTGATCCTCGGAGAAGAACTGCAGACCACCGACGAGTCGATGGATCAGGCGCGGGTGCGTTATACCCGCTGGGTAAACCAGATCCTCATGGGACATATCGATATCATTCAGATCCTGTTTCTCGATCTGCAGGGAAATCCGCGATTTTGGCTCGAACTCAATCCGCGGTCCCAGCAGTGGGAACCTACCTTGCATAATCCGGATATGCCGTCCAAGGAGTTCTTTCAGAAGGCCGTTGGGCAGGAGGTTGGCGGGGTTTCTGTGAGCAAGATCAGCCTTGATCCTGAGGCCGGTTTAAAGGACATGCGGCGTTTCATGACCTTGCGTCTCATCAGCACCATCATTGGACGTGGAGACAACAATCGCATGACGCCGATTGGTGCTGTAGTGGTCAATGTGGATGTCGGAGGCATGGCGAATGCCTATCGAAACACATTATGGGTCACGCACGATGGTTCCTATCTGTCCGAACGCCTGGCCGGTGATGTGGAGCCGGCCGCGTTCGAAGACTTTGACGGGCTGGAACAGATCTTCTCGGAAGGAAAACTCTCTCTGTGGGAGGATAAAGGCAGGCAGGTGATCTGGGTGCCGCTGTTCATGACCGTAGATTCCGGGCCGTTATGGGTCGGCAGGGCTGTCGATCCATCACCTGTATCCCACTTCCGGAATAATCTGATCATCCGGGTTCTGACCATTGCCCTATTGGCGTTGGGTGTTTTGTTTCTGTCTGCGCGATGGATCGCCATGCGAATCTCGGTCTTTGGTGAATCTCTGACTGAGCAGATCGGGCGAGTGATGCAAAACAACGAAGTCGTTCGTTTCAACTGGCGAGGGCCTCATGAGATCCGTGATCTGGGACATAAGCTGACATCCTTGGCGGAGACTCACGCCAAGCATGCGCTGAACCAGAGAGAGCATGCAAGGCAATTGGAAGAGTCAAATCGGTATAAATCCGAATTTCTGGCGAATGTTAGTCATGAGCTCCGTACACCGTTGAATTCGATCTTATTGCTCTCGAAAATCATGCGAGAAGGGGTGAGTTCTCTCAGCGAGGAACAAAAAAAGCAGCTTTGGGTCATTCATGAGGCCGGTGTGGATCTGAAAGAGTTGATCGACAATATCTTGGATCTGTCGAAGATCGAGGCCGGTCAGACCAGCTTCAATCTTGAAGAAATCAATGTACGCCAATTGATTTCAGAGTTGATCGACCTGGTAAAGCCTCAGTTCGATGCCAAAGGATTGAGCCTGACAGTGGAATTCTCGAAGGACGTACCGGAAAAGGTCGTTTCTGATCTGGCGAAGATCCGGCAGATTCTCAAGAATTTTCTATCAAACGCTCTTAAATTCACCCATCAGGGTGGCGTTTCTATCCATGCATACCGGCAGGATTCGATCGATTCCTGCCCACTGGCCATCGCCGTCGTCGATACGGGGGTCGGTATCCCGGTAGAGAAGCAGGACCTGATCTTCGATGCTTTCAAGCAGGCGGACGGTTCTACGAGCAGGCTGTACGGGGGTACCGGTCTTGGCTTGAGTATCAGTCGTGAACTGGCCAAGCTGCTGGATGGGCGGATCGAGCTGGACAGTGAAGAAGGCGCCGGGGCCACCTTCACGCTTTGCTTGCCGCTGGCGTTGCGTAGAAAGCAGCTTGATGCGGGTGAACGATCGACAGTTTCGATGATTGACGTCAGTGCAGCAGAATCACTCCTGATGAAACATCAAGCGGAAAAAATCAAATCCGTATCACCCCCTATGCTCGATGAGTTCTCAGGTAAAAAAGTGCTCGTGGTTGATGACGATTTGCGTAATCTACTGTCGTTAACCCCATTATTGGAGAGCTGGGGATTGGAGGTCACGGCTGCTGGAGATGGTCAGGAGACCCTGGATACCTTGGCGGAAGACCACGATTTCTCCTTTGTCTTGTTGGATATCATGATGCCGGAGATGGATGGCTATGATACGATCAGAACCATTCGTCGGGAACCTGGGCTGCAACATCTTGTCATCATTGCGTTGTCAGCCAAAGCTGGTCCAGAAGACCGGGAGCGATGCATCCGGGAAGGGGCGGATGCCTTCATCGCAAAACCGATTGATGCGAAAAAACTCAAAGAACTATTGAAGATTCAGCTGATATCATAGCCATACCAGATCGTATGAAACGCTTTACCGGGTTCAAACTGCTGATCGTCGACGATAACCAGCACAACCTGTTTACCCTGCGTACCTTGATCGAACGCTATATGGATCTGGAGATTCTGGAGGCCACATCAGGCCAGCAGGCACTCGACATCGCGATCAAAGAGTCCGATATCGATCTGATCATCCTGGATGTACAAATGCCCGAAATGGATGGTTTTCAGACCGCATCGATGCTGAAGATTCGCAAGAAAACCAAAGATATCCCCATCATATTCCTCACTGCTGCATTCAAGACCGAGGAGTTCCAGCAAAAAGGTTACGAGGTTGGGGGGGTCGATTATCTGCTCAAGCCGATCGATGACAACCAACTACTCAATAAGATAAGCACTTATTTCCGTCTGATCGAAAAAGAGCGGCAGATGAACTTGCTGCTGGAACAAAAGGTGGCGGAACGAACCGCTGAACTGGCGGCCGCCAAGCAGCACTTGGAGAATATCCTTACACACATGGGTGAGGCGCTCCTGGTACTGAATCCTGAAGGCAAGATTGATTCGGCTAATCCTGCTGCCTGCCAGATGTTGGACTACACTGAAGAAGACCTTCAAAAAATGTCTATTGGCGATGTCTTCGAAGAGGAAGAAGAAGAGCAGGCCGGGGCGTTTTTTGGTACCTGGCTTGAGGCCCTGATAAGGACAGGGGCGTTGAGTCGTATCGAAGCACGCTTCATTGCCAAAGACAATCGTCGTGTGCCGATCCTGTTTTCACGAACTGCCGTAACAGACAGTGACGGTGAGATCAGCCATATTATTTGTATCGCCAAGGATATGACCGGCTATACGCGCGCCATGGATGCCGCAACGACTGTTAGTTGATGTCCAAGATGTAAGCATGTCGCAGGCCTCAAGGATGACAGAACGCGACAAGAGGAGTGAAGTAATGAACGAACCCAATGATCCGCAAATATCAGAAGAGGAAGATACTGCGCTGACCGCCAATGCGCTAAAAGCAATGGCTCATCCTTTACGCTGGAAAATACTCTGTTCATTGGGAGAGAGTGAACTATCGGTCGGTGAGATCGTGGAGCGGACCGGTACCTCACAGAGCAACATATCCCAGCATCTGGAGCAGTTGCGAAACAAAAATATCGTGGTCTCACGAAAAGAGGCCAACCGTATCTTTTATCGGATCCGCAATCACCAGTTGTTGGACCTGATCGGGATCATGCGAAATGTGCTCTGCCCCGCCAACCTTGATGATCGTTACCCGAAATGAGCGAAGAGCGGCTCATCGAATTGGAGAGTCGCGTGACCTTTCAGGAGGAGGCGATCCAGTCTCTCAACCAAGCCCTGCAACAGCAGCAACTGACGATCGAAACCATGCAGCTTGCGATCGAGGAGCTTCGGCAGCGGCTCAAGGCGGTCAGCGCATCACCCCTGGCAGGAGAGGTCCGCGAGCCCCCTCCCCCTCATTACTGAAAATCTTTGTCTTCAATCTCCCAAATAGAGGTCGGGCCTGATTTCTGGCGGCATCTGTAGATGAAAACCCTGGGTCTGCAGATTGTTCACTACACTCTCCACATCCTCCCTGGCCAGTTGCCGTTGTGGGTGAAGTTCCAGTTCCATGACCAAGACGGGTGTGCCAAATCGCTTCAACAGAGGTTTGGGGACTACCTCGAATTGATTCTCTTCTCTTAGATAGAGGTACATCTCGGCCCGTCGCGGGCTGCGGTAGATCCAACAACGGGTCGTGCCAGCCAATCGTCTTAACTGCCGTTGCTGGGCTGTTCAATCGGCACGGCATCCAGATGCCAGATATCCCGATTGTACTCCTGCATAGTCCGATCAGTGGAGAAGCGACCGCTCTTGGCGGAGTTAACGATGCTCATGCGTACCCAAAGATCCTGGTCCAGATAGGCTAGCGCCGCCTCATGCTGGGCATTGACATAGCTGCGAAAATCAGCCGCGGTCATCCAAGGGTCGTAGGGATTGCGGATCGATTCGATGATCGGATCGAACAGGCCCGGTTCGAACTGGTTGAAGTAGCCGCTTTCCAGCAACAGCATGACTTTTTGGAAATCCGGGTTACTGTCGATGATGGTATTCGGGTTGTAGTGGGGGCGAAGCTCCGCCACCTCCAGGGTGGTAAGGCCGAACAGGAAGAAGTTGTCCGTTCCCACCTCCTCCAATATCTCGATATTGGCGCCATCGAGGGTGCCGATGGTCACTGCGCCATTCATCATGAATTTCATATTGCCGGTGCCCGATGCCTCTTTGCCGGCCGTAGAGATCTGCTCCGAAAGGTCGGTGCCGGGGGCGATGATCTCCATGGCAGACACCCGGTAATTGGGCAGGAATGCCACCTTCAGCAGATCCCCAACGTCGGGATCGTTGTTGACCACCTTGGCCACGTTGTTGATCAGTTTGATGATTAATTTCGCCATCTGGTAACCCGGCGCAGCCTTGCCGCCGATCAGCACGCAACGTTTCGTCCAGTTTTGCGTCTGTCCTCGTTTGATGCGGTTGTAGAGATGGATGACATGTAAGATATTTAGTAACTGGCGTTTGTATTCGTGGATGCGCTTGACTTGCACATCGAACATGGCGTTACAGTCGAAATCCACATAACAGTCTTGCTTGACCAATTTGGCGAGTCGGGCCTTATTCTCCTGCTTGATGCGTTGCCATTGCTCGCGAAATTCAGGATCGTCTACCCGCTGCTCGAGCTGGGCCAGGTCCGGCAGGTCAGAAATCCAGCTTTCACCGATGGAGGCATTGATCAGGGTGCGCAGACCCGGATTGCAGCCGGCGAGCCAACGACGTGGTGTGACCCCATTGGTCTTGTTGTTGAATTTATTCGGCCAGAGTTCGAAGAAATCGTGGAACAGGCCGTCCTTCAGCAGTTGGGTGTGCAGCTCGGCAACCCCGTTGACCGAAAAGCTGCCGACAATCGCCAGGTAAGCCATGCGGACCATCCGTTCGTGTCCTTCTTCGATGATCGACATACGGCGCATCCGATCGGTATCCCCAGGCCAATGGAGCGCTACCTGGCTGAGAAAGCGGGCATTGATCTCATAGATAATGTCCAGCAACCGAGGTAATAGGTTTTGAAAGAGTCGCACCGGCCAACGTTCGAGCGCTTCCGGCAACAGGGTATGATTGGTGTAGGCCATGGTCCGGTTGGTGATGGCCCAAGCGGCATCCCAGCTGAATCCATGTTCATCCATCAATTGGCGCATCAGTTCAGCCACCGACACGCTGGGATGGGTGTCATTGAGTTGAAAGCAATTCTTTTCGGCGAAATCTGCGAAATCAATATGAGATTCGCGCCATTCTCTCAGCACATCCTTGAGGCTGGCCGACGCCAGAAAGTACTGTTGACGCAAGCGCAGTTCCTTGCCGTTTTCACTGGCGTCATTCGGGTAGAGGACCATGGTGATGTGTTCGGCGTTGTTCTTGGCCTCCACCGATTCCGTATATCCACCGGCATTGAACTCATCCAGATCGAATTCGTCGGTGGCAGCTGCTTTCCAGAGTCGCAAGGTGTTGACCGTGCCGTTTCGGTAGCCGGGGATAGGGATGTCGTAAGGCACCGCGAGCACATCGTGGGTGTCGACCCAGCGCGGCGAACCGTCGACATATTCCACATGACCGCCAAAGTGGATACGCTGTGTGTATTCCGGACGTTCCAATTCCCAGGGATTTCCGTCGCGCAACCAGTGGTCAGGATCCTCGACCTGTCGGCCGTTCTCAATATGCTGACGAAACATGCCGTATTCATAGCGCAAGCCGTAACCCCTCACCGGGAGTTGTAAGGTGGCGCAGCTATCCAGAAAACAGGCGGCGAGCCTGCCTAAGCCGCCGTTGCCCAGGCCCGCATCGGGTTCGTTATCCTCGATTTCTTCGAGCTTGATGCCCAGATCGTACAGAGCCTGGGTAACCTGATCGGTGACCCCCAGATTCAACATGGTGTTGCTGAGCGCCCGTCCCATGAGAAACTCCAGCGACAGGTAAAAGGTGCGTCGGCAGTCAGTCTCTTCATAGGTGCGTGCACTATTCTTCCAGCGTTCGATCAAGCGGTCACGTAAAGCCATGGCCATCGCTTGGTATGGATAATGGCCTGATGTGCACTGATTGTCGCGCCCCAGAGTGTGGGAAAAATAGCGCTGAAAGTCATCCGAGATGGCTTGGGTATCCATCTTCAGCGGGGGCAGTTTGGTTAGAATTGTGATACAAGGGTCATTTTGTTGTGCTGGCATGGGTGGTAAATCCGGTAATTCCTACAGTTCAGTCTATTATGCCGGTTATCAGTAGCGCAAAGCCAGTTGGAGGGAGACTGTCGGTTCCGGAGTGATCCAGCGCCTGTTTAGAAACCCTCTTCTTTCATGCTCAGTCCCCCGGGAACCTCAAGGTCACCGCTGTCTGAAAGGCGGATCTTGAGCGATAGGTTGTTACGTGAATCTGCATGTTGCAAGGCCTCTTCAAGGGTGATCTTGCCCTCCTGGTAGAGCGAGTAGAGGGATTGGTCAAAGGTCTGCATGCCGCGTTCCGTCCCTTGTTCCATGACCTCTTTGATGGCATGGATATCCCCCTTCTGAATGAGTTCGGAGATGTAGGTCGTGAGCAGCATGATCTCTACCGCCGGCAATCGTTGTCCATTCTTACCCTTTACCAGGCGTTGTGAGATCACGGCCTTGAGGTTGAGTGACAGATCCATGTAGAGTTGATTTTGCGCACTGTCCGGAAAGAAATTGACAATCCGGTCAAGGGCCTGATTGGCGTTGTTGGCATGCAGGGTGGAAAGGCAGAGATGACCCGTCTCGGCATAGGCCACGGCATGTTGCATGGTAAACATATCGCGGATCTCACCTATCAGAATTACGTCAGGTGCTTCGCGCATGGCATTTTTCAAGGCATTTTCATATGAGAGGGTGTCAATGCCGACCTCCCTCTGATCCACCACCGATTTCTTGTGCGTATAGAGGTATTCGATGGGGTCCTCGATGGTCAAGATATGTCCCGCCTTGTGCTGGTTACGGTGTTCGATCATCGAAGCCAAGGTGGTCGATTTACCGGACCCGGTAGAGCCCACGACCAGGATCAGACCTCGAGGCTCCATGATCAGTTCTTTCAGGATGATCGGCAGGTTGAGCTTTTCGACTGGTGGGATCACGCCTTTGATATAGCGGATGACCATCGCAGCATCGCCCCGCTGCTTGAACACGTTGACTCGAAAGCGTCCCAGTTTTTGTATGGAGATCGCAAGATTGCATTCGAAGGTCGATTCGAACTCCTTGATCTGTTCATCGCTCATCACGCCATAAGCCAGTTTGCGCACCTGGCCGGGCTGCAGCGGTGATGAGCCGATCGGCCTGGTTTCGCCCTCAGCTTTCAGATTCGGTGGCGCACCGGTGCTGAAAAACAGATCCGATCCATTTTTTTGCACCATGAGTTTAAGATAGGGCACGATATCCATACTGTTTACCTCGTCTGCCACTGGCCTAAGAAAGTCGATGGGATTGTGTAATAAATTGCTTCCCAGGCTATCGGCAGGAACCGGGAGGAATGAAGTTTGCGTCGATATCGTGTGATACATCAGGGCTGGAGGATACGCTGAATGACTGATATCAAGCTCTCCGGATTGTTCATCTACCCGGTCAAGTCACTGCCGGGGATTTCATTACAAGATTCCGTCGTGGATTCCTTTGGCTTGACGTTCGACCGGCGCTGGATGCTCGTGGATGCTGATGGACTGTTTCTGAGTCAGCGCCAATTGCCAAGGATGGCGTTGATCGACCAACAGATTCACAATGCTGAACTGGTGTTGCAGGCAGCGGGACAGGATGCTCTTTCCCTTCCTCTGCGACCATCTGGCGGTGCTGAAACGAGGGTGAAGGTCTGGGATCATACCTGCGTGGCCTGGGACTGTGGAGCAGAGGCGATGGCTTGGTTTTCGGGCTTTCTGGAGCGTCCCTGTCGATTGGTCTACATGCCGGATGACCATTTCAGGCCGGTCGATCAAACCTTTGCAGAAGCGCAGGACCAGACCGCATTTTCAGATGGTTTCCCGCTCTTGTTGATTTCCGAGGGATCTCTGACTGACCTCAATCGGCGGTTGACTGAACCCATCACAATGGGTCGTTTTCGCCCCAACCTGGTCGTTACGGGGTGTGCACCTTATGCCGAGGACACTTGGTCCAGGATCAAGATCGGTACACTCGGCCTGCGACTGATTAAACCCTGTTCACGGTGCGTGATTACCACCATCGATCCGACTACGGGTGATAAAGGTATGGAACCGTTGAAAACCCTGTCCAGCTATCGGCGAAAGGGAAATAAGGTCTATTTCGGGCAAAATCTTAACCATGATGGGCAGGGTCATCTCTCGCTGGGCATGCCGGTGTGGGTTTCATAGAAACTCAATGGACACACAGCGTTATATCAAGGTAACGGAATTGTGGGTGCGTACGGTGGTGGTGGGTCTGAACCTCTGCCCCTTTGCCAGAGAGCCGTTGTTGCAGGGCCGCATCCGTTACCAGGTGTGTATGGACTCTGAACCTGAGGAGATTTATCGGGCGTTGTTACTTGAGTTGGATGCCCTGCTCGATGCGCCGGAACAGGCGGTAGAGACCAGTTTGTTGATCGTACCCTATGGTTTGAGGGCCTTTGAAACCTATCTTGGATTGCTCGATTCCGCAGAGCAGGCGGTCACGGATGTGGGGCTGGAGGGCATCCTGCAGCTTGCGAGTTTTCATCCCGACTACTGTTTTGCGGGGGTCGACCGGAACGACCCCGCCAATTACACCAACCGTTCGCCCTACCCCATGTTTCATTTGCTTCGGGAGGCATCACTGGAAAGGGTACTGGCGAACTACCCTGAACCCGAACGGATACCACTGGGAAATATTGAGAAATTACGCAAACTGGGATTGGCGGAGTTGCAGCGCCGCTTGCGTCTCTGTCGTTGAACCCGGCTCTATCATTCAATCGTATTCGGACGCGCGGCGTGCATCGCCCTGCACCTTATCTGCAGGGTAACGTGCTTCATTGATAACCATCTTCCGGTAAGCGGCGTCGATCAGGTCGATATCGAGACGCTCCGCACATCGGATCAGGAAGATCAGGATATCGGCCATTTCCAGGGCAACGGCCTCCCGCTTCTCGGTGGGCAGATTCAGGCTTTGCTCCTCGGTCAGCCACTGAAAATGCTCGACCAGTTCTGCACACTCCGCGATCAAGGCCATCGAGAGATTTTTCGGGCTATGGAACTGTTCCCAGTCTCGAATCTGGGCAAACTTCTTGAGTTTTTGGTTGAGGTCTTGCAAAGAGTCCTGGGGCATGTGGTTGGCCTTCGGTTAGATTGGGAATGGTTTTTTTATCATCAACCGCATGTCAGCTACAAAGTTTTGCCGTTTCCTAAAGGTATGGGTTGTTCAATACCACATGCCGTTGCGGTGCCAACCTGTGCGCAGCGGCCGCACCGAAACCAGGTGGTTGAGTTTGGGATGGGTGTTTATCGCCTGTTCGGTAATCGGGAGGCTCTCGGCAAGTTCTACCAAGCGCTTGATGCGTTCGTCACTGGGCGGGTGAGTGCGCAGTAATGATGGATCCGGGATGCGTGGCCCGGGGAGAATGATTTGTGAAAAGAGGCTGTAGTGTGGATATTCCATCTTTCGCAAGGCGGATGCCGGTGCCAGAGGGTCGCCGGTCAACTTGGCTGAGCCAAGGTCGGCGTCATACTCGCGATTGCGGGAGAGGGCCAATTGGACCAGAGCACTGAGGATGGGTGAAGCCAGAAGCAGCATAATCGGTGCCCAAGGTAATGACGCGCCGCTGAACAGTAAGAGAGGAAGATTGATGATGAGCAGGAGTTGCCCACCCAGTGAAAATAGGCTGGTTATCCGGCTTGTCAGATCAGCAAACGCCATCATCCGAGTATCCTGATTGACGATGTGTACGAGTTCATGGCCCAATACGCCGGCCAGTTCACGCATGTTCAAGCGTCTCAACACGCCGTCGGACAGACCAATGGCTGCGTTATCCGGTGAACCGGTGGTAAAGGCGTTCATCACGTTGGACGGCAGATAGAAGAGCATCGGCACCTTATGCAACCCGGCTTTCTCTGACAATCCATACAGCAAATGATAGAGCTCCGGTGCCTGAGAAGGACTCAAGGCCCGACCACGAAATAATCGAATGATCATCTCAGGTGATGCTACGGGATTTAATCGATACGCCAGCAGGATGAAGCATGCAGTCAGAACCGCTAGGGGAAGACCGCCTATGAACCAGGCCAGCCAGGCACACAGCCCCCCCAAGGTGATTACGAGTAGAATCGACTGGAGGGTATTACGGACTTGATGCTGAAACAGTTGATTATGATCCATCTATTTGAGTGCTTGCCTGGTGCTTTGGATTACAAGATTGACCCTGGTGGCAGTGAGGTATCGGTATAGCGGGAGGGGTCTAGACGATCGCCTCAATGCCCCGGTCCCGGAGCAGTAGCAACTGCACTCTCTGGGCCCTGACACTGTGGTTTCTCGACCTGCGTCAGGCCGCGGGTTTCATACAAATGCTCCGGGTTTGCTAGGTATGGATTTAAGCATCGAATTCATTTGCAGCAAGAGTTTTATTGTAATGTTTTGAAACAATTTACGCGCTACTAGAAATATTTCTGAAACACTTCTTCACTACCATGCCCGGTGGTCAAAGGACTCGGCAGATGACAAGCTGCCGTCCTACCCTACAATTGATAATCCTAAGTGTGAATTCAAATCGATAGGGTAAACGGGCTGTGACTCATTGTTATGCCCGCTTCTCGTGTCGATTTCATGGGACATGTATTGCTGGAGAGAAGAGATGTATTCAGAGATACGAGTGATCTATGCTTGGCCTGAAGATCCATTGTGGCCTGATCCCTCCGGAAACGACCCTTACGACATAGGCGGCTGATACAGACTCTAGCCTTCTAGCTGCTACTTACTGAGTCGAACTCATGTGGTATCGGCTCACCAGTGTCCTCAATGCCTCGGTACGAATCAGTCTTCACCTGGCGGTATGGGCTTACCCTGTTGGTTGGAGAGTCACCGTCAGCATCCACTGGTTGGTTGTCATTGACAGCTTGAATCTGCGGCCACCTCTCTGTTTGCCGAATTTTCTATGGTCAATAGAAAACCCCCGCCAATAAAGCGGGGTTTGTTGTTTACGGTTCCCTGTTGGAATCAGGGGGTGGGCATCGTCGTGATGGTCGTGGTAGTGGTGCCATCCGAATTAAATGAGATGTTCACATTGGTCGTGCCGTCCAAGAGTGACGCATAATCCAGCAACCCATCGTCTATCATGTTTTCTGTCTGTGTAACGGTCTGCGTATTGATGGTTACGGTGCTCATTCCCGTGCCGATATCATCGATCGTCATATCCGCATGTGGCGTGTCGGCAATAAGAGAATCGATCATTGCATAGACATCCTCGTCAATGATGCCTTCTGCTGCATGATGCGAGAATGCAGCAGTAGAGGCAATTACAGTAGAAAAAGCAATAGCAGCAATAATTTTATTCACCATGGACTCCTAACAAATTTTGATGGAAAAGGATTTGATTCGAATTCGACGAGGTTTCTATGACCGTTTGTGTCGAAGCTTTATTTTCGATCCTTGGAGGGAAGCCTATGAAAAAAATGTTTCTGAGTTGTTTCTTGTTGATCGGTTTCTGTTTCAATATATTTCAATCGACCTGGAATCTTTTAACAGCGTGAATGACATCACACTCTGGATGGGCTGTATCGCGTCCCAGACAGCTTGTGTTGGGACGCGAGATAGTTCATGACGGGTAGATTCCGGTGACCTGCGTATGGTGAGGAGCCTCATAGCACTTCCTTACTGACAATTTCTGAATAAGTGCTTTCCAGTCCGTCATAGTCGTATGCGGTGACACTGAAGTAATAGAGACCGGGACTGAGTTCGGTAACCGAGTAGCTGGTTATGGAGCTGTCGTCCAGGTCCACCAATGGCGTCAGGTTATCCGATGCGGTTCCGTAGTAGATTCTGTATCCTTCCAGGTCGCTCAGGGTAATGGGGTCTCCGTCGGTCCGGGTAGTTGGGGCAGTCCAGGAGAGATTGACCGTCTGCTCACTGACGACCGCCTCGCAGTTGGGTTGGCATTTGTCATCCGGCCGTTGGTTGTTCGCAGCGCTCACAAATGTGGTAGACAAGAGATTGAGCGCAAGGGTCGTCACGAAGGCGATGGTGCCACTGCGGAACAGATAATTCATCAGATCTCCTCTGTTTTTACGGAAAAACAGAAAATGGTTAGTTATTATCCTGCTGGTAAAGAAGGCTTGACTACTTGAGAGCCTTCTGCGGGTAACTGGGTACCCTTCGATCCGTTGATTAAAATATTAAGGTATTTTTATTTCCTATTTATTTCCTAACAGCTTCAGAAAATAACGGACTGTTACCAACTGTTGCAGGTGCAGGATCAGGCGTTCTCAAGGCTAGCCTGTGCTTTAGATCTACAGAATGGTGGCAGTAAATACCCGTAATTTAACTAGGGTAATTACCGTTGGTGCATAGGGAACCCCTGCGATTGTTTACTGGTATGCCTAACAGGACAATATTTCTTCTCACTGATAGAATCAATGGGCGGAAAAAGATAAGAAATATTGCGGGGAGATAATGAAAAAAATCTGGCTAGTCGGTTTTTTTTGTGGTTTGTTGCCCTTTCTTTTTCTCATCTCTCAATCAAATCCTGTTTATGCTGAAGATGAGTTGAACTGCGTGCTCTGTCACAAGCATCGTGGTTTAAGTCGAATCGATGAGGACGGACAATTCAGGCTGTTCTATATCAACGAGGAACTGTTCGAGAGTGGGCCGCATCGCAGGATCGAATGTAAAGACTGTCACTCTGACATCGACAGAATCCCCCATGATCCAGCGAAAAAGGTCGACTGCACACAAGAGTGCCATATCATCGAACCGTCGGGGCAAACGAAATTCTCCCACGAATCAGTCGCAGAAACTCTGGCCAAGAGCGTGCACGGAAAATTGGATGAAAACGGCAATCCAAAGGAGTATCAGGAGGATTACCCGGATTGTAAGAGCTGTCACGACCAGCCGCTGTTCAGGCCTTTTTCCATCTACAAGGGTGAGAAGATCGCCGGTATGTCAAAACGTGCCATTACCCGGTGTAAAAGCTGCCACACCAGCGGTAACTTCGCTAAGGATTTCTATGAGCATGTGACGACCCGCCTGCATAAAACCCGTTTCCCTATGGAGACAATCGAAGTCTGTGCCAAATGCCATCAAGACAAAGGGTTCAGGGAACGCCACAAACTGGATGATGTAGTCACCTCTTACAAAGAGACCTTTCACGGGAAACTGGTCGCACTGGGTTCGGAAAAGATGCCCGACTGTTTGGACTGTCATATCGTCGAAGGTGAAAATTCTCACTTGATCGAAGCCAAGCATGTGCTGACTTCTGCGGTACATGAAAACAATGTGGCCACAACTTGCCGGACCTCGGAATGCCATGTGAATGCCGGTCCGCAGTTGGCGAGCTTCCAGACCCATGTGACCTACGACAGGGAAAAGTATCCCATGCAGTTCTACATGCTGGTGTTCTTCAAGGCCCTGATGGCGTTCGTGCTCTATTTCTTCCTCACACTCATATTCCTGGAGTTGATGCGCCGTCTCTTCCCGAGCTTTACCTTTTTCAAGGAAAAACATACGGATAATTACGATCAGGTCATCGCGGAAATTGAAGCGGACAGACGCTCACGTGATCGGTAAGGTGAAATCCAATGGGCAAAAAAAAATACGAGCCGATTGTTATAAAGAACGGACATAAATTTTTCTACCGTTTTTCAGCACATCAACGGGTTCAACATGTCGTGTTGTTCGTCACGGTCATTCTCCTGGCCCTGACGGGATTTCCGGTGAGGCACGCCGAAGAGGCCTGGGCAAAACCACTATACGACATCATGGGGGGACCCGAGATCGCGCCGATCATCCATCGAGCGGCCGGCAGCGTCCTGTTGTTACTGTTCGTCTACCACACGATCTATTGGATTCACTACTTTTACAAGAAACATCTGGTCCCCTTACGCCAGGAAAGAAAACTGAATCCGAAGACCTTCACCAAGGCCCTGCTCTCCCTGGAGATGGTGCCTAACAAGAAGGATTGGATTGATATCAAGCAGATTTGGAAATACCTGCTCTATTTCACCAACCGGCCGCCCCGGCATGACAGGATGTCATGGCGGGAAAAATTCGATTATTTCGCACCCTACTGGGGTATCCCGATTCTCGGTCCGGCGGGCTTCGCCCTCTGGTGGCGGGACGAGTTCTCCCACATCATGCCCGGGTTTGTGCTGAATGCGCTTTACATCATGCACACCGATGAGGCATTGCTGGCGGTTCTTTTTCTCTTCTTTGTACATTGGTACAACGTGCACTATGCCCCAGAGAAGTTCCCTTCCGCGACAGTGTGGATCACCGGCTATCTCAATGAACACGACATGGTGCACGAGCATTATCAGGAGTATGTGCAGATCATGATCGAGAATGGTCTCGAAGACGAGATCAAACCTCAAAGCTTTGCCGGGGAGGACTATGAATGGTGAAGTTTTTCAAAAAACTGGTCTTCAGGGTCTATGTGCTCTTACTTATGGCCTTCACCGTATGGTATGGCTATTTCATGTACCCCTTGATCTTCGGCTTTGAGGGTAAGGAAGAGGCCGAGGCCTCGCTTATGGACTTGGGCAAGGCAGGTACCGAGGAGGAGAAACTCTTCGTCAAGTTGATTGCCAGCAAAGCGGAAAAGACCACTATCGATCTGGGATACCGGGTCATCGAGCAACCCTATATCGAAGGCAGGTTCCATCATATCGGATTTGAGATCGAGGAGGATAAAACCAGCAGCTGCATCGAATGTCATGGTGATATCCCGCACAACAAGTCCAAAGAGATTCGCAGTTTTCTCAATATGCATGCGTTTTACACTGCCTGTCAGACCTGCCACATTCGATCCGCAGACCAAGCTGCCCCGTTGACTTTTCGCTGGCTGGATAAAGTGTCCGGTGAGCAAGCGGTCAATCCCCGGGCCTTGGTGGATATCGAAGACAGCTATGCACATGGTGATGAAACCTATTTCCCTACGTACGGTGACTATGGCGCCAAGATTGCACCGGGCGAAGTGAGTGATAACACCTTCACTTTCATAAAAGGCATTCAGGACGAAGTGCTGGAAAACTTTCTCGAGAAACAACACAAACTGACCACCAAGCAAAAGTCACAGATGAATGAAGTGATCCACAAGCGGATCAGTAAGGAGCCGATTGCCTGTGATGAATGTCACAATCAAACAGACCCACATATCTCGTTTCGGGAGCTTGGTTATCCGCCGCGCCGTGTGGAAGAGCTCACGGCCAGTTCGGTCGTCGGTATGATCGAAAAATACAAAGAGTTTTTCATTCCTGACTTCATCAGCCCGATACCCATGGAGTGAGCACCCAACAACCAGGAACAGGCCTGAGGTTCAAATCCGGTTGGCGATGATCTCGATGGCGTTGGCGTCCGGATCGCGACAGAAAAGCGCTCTGCGGCCTGAGCGGCTCAGCGTGTAGGGGATGCCCGCGGTGTCGAGTTTTGCCTGCAATCCTTCAAAGTCATCGACGCCTATCGCCAGATGGCGGTCTCTCCCCCCATGTTCCGGTCGGCCATCCAAAGGATCGGGATTTGGTAGTTGCAGCAAATGGATCTGTGCCATGCCCACTTGCAGCCAGGCGCCCGGATAACCCAATTCCGGCCGAACCAATGAGACCTCCAGCCCGAGCAGGTCTCGGTAGAAATGCAGGGATTTCTCAGTGTTTGCAACGATCACGCTGACGTGATGCAGATGGCTCATGTCACGCTCCCTGGAGATGTGCTCGCGCACGACGGATCGCGGTTCTGACCTGCTTGGGTGCGGTTCCTCCGATATGGTCCCGCGCGGCAACCGACCCTTCCAGGGTCAGGACAGTGAAGACATCTTCTTGGATGCGATCGGAAAATCCCTGCAACTCATCCAGTGTCATCTGTGACAGGTCCCGCCCCTGTTTCACGCCATAGGCCACTGCCCTGCCAACCACCTCATGGGCATCGCGAAACGCAAGCCCCCCGCGTACCAAATAATCGGCCAGGTCAGTCGCGGTGGCGAAACCCTGCAAGGCAGCTTCGCGCATCGTCCCACGTCGACAGCTGACGGCAGGGATCATATCGGCAAACACCTTCAGGCAGCCCTTGAGATTATCCACGGTATCGAACAGCGGCTCCTTGTCCTCTTGATTGTCCTTGTTGTAAGCAAGCGGTTGACTCTTCATCAGGGTCAACAGGCCGATGAGATGGCCGAAGATGCGACCGGTCTTACCGCGAATCAGTTCCGGCACATCCGGATTCTTCTTTTGCGGCATGATCGAAGAGCCGGTACAGAAGCTATCGGAGAGTTCGATGAAGCCAAATTGGGCCGATGACCAGATGATCAGCTCTTCCGAAAACCTTGACAGGTGCATCATCAGGATGCTTGCAGCGGCGCTGAATTCGATGGCGAAGTCCCGATCGGAGACTGAGTCGAGGGAGTTTTCCGAGGGACGGTCGAAGCCCAATAGATTCGCAGTCAACTCACGGTCGATGGGATAGGTGGTGCCGGCCAGTGCCGCCGCGCCCAATGGCATGATATTGACCCGTTTGCTGCAGTCGACAAAACGTTGCCGGTCACGTTCCAGCATCTCGAACCAGGCCATCATGTGATGGCCGAAGGTCACCGGTTGGGCGGTCTGCAAATGGGTGAATCCGGGCAGAATGGTCTCCGCCTCCTGCTCAGCGAGGTCAATCAGGGCCAGTTGCAGGCGTTGGACCGCCGCAATGATTAGGTTGATCTCATCTCTCAGCCATAGACGGATATCGGTAGCCACTTGGTCGTTGCGGGACCGCCCGGTGTGCAATTTTTTTCCGGCACTGCCGATAGCCTCGGTAAGCGCCGACTCCAAATTCATGTGGACGTCTTCCAATGCAACAGACCAGGTGAAGTCGCCTCGTTCGATCCGCACTGCTATCTGTTCCAGGCCCTGGACGATGGCCGCCCGCTCCGTATCGGTGATGATACCCTGCGTGGCCAGCATGGTGGCGTGTGCGATCGAACCCTGGATGTCATACTTATAGAGCCGCCGATCGAATTCGACGGAGGCGGTAAAGGCTTCAACAAAGGCATCGGTCGGTTCATTGAAGCGCCCGGACCAGAGTTTAGTGGGCGCATGAGGATCGCTCATCGAGAATATTCCTGAAGGTGGACTAGCAGAACGGGCAATTATAACAGGCGGAGCATGAATGCTGCAGAACGACGCAATAGAGACGAACATCATTGATCCTGACAGTCCGTCAGGAGTGACGCATTTGCCGAACTTCTGTGCGATCAAGGTGGTGTTTGCCGTGGTGTTTTCGGCGGAGCTGCTGGCTGTCGTCTTGAGTCTGGCCTCGGTGGAAGACCCCGGTGTTTTCTTGCTGGAGTTGAGCCTGGTGTCACTAATGATCCAATGGATCGCCCTGACCAGCACGGCGCTGCTGTGCTTGATGAAAAATCACCTTCAGCGACTGCCGTACCATATAGCCGCGATGCTGGCTTGGGGGCTGTTGGTGATGATCGCCTTGCTGGTTGGTTTGATGTCACTCTGGCTCAACGAGCAGACGCCATTGTCCCTGGTGACGGATCAGCCGGTCCTGTTGTTGATGAAAACAACGGGAATCGCTGCAATCGTCGGGCTGGTGGTACTTCATTACTTATATCTGCTCTATCGCTGGAAGCAACAGGCAGCGGCGAAAAACGCAGCCAGACTCCAGGCACTCAATTCGCGGATACGACCGCATTTTCTGTTCAACAGCATGAATACCATCGCCAGTCTGACCCGGACCGATCCAGTAAAGGCCGAAGAGGTGGTTGAAAATCTCGCTGATCTGTTCAGAGTCTCTCTCGCCGCGGTGGATCGGCAAGCGACACTGGGCGAAGAGCTGGAGCTGGCTCGTCAATACTTGAGTATCGAAAAACAGCGTTTGGGGGATCGGCTTCAGGTGGTGTGGGACCTGCAGGCAATGCCCGAGTCAGCGTTGATGCCTCCGCTTGTCCTGCAGCCTTTGTTGGAAAATGCGGTCTATCATGGTGTCGAGCCGGCAGTGCAAGGGGGAAAGATCGTCATCACCGGTCGTTATCGAAAGAAACGAGTGAATATCAGTATCCGCAACAGCCTTCCGCAAAATTCACCTCCGGCTGAACGCAAAGGCAATCGCCTGGCCATGGAGAACATCCGTCTGAGGTTCAGCAGTCTTTATGAAGAGGAGGCCAGCCTGGTCGAAAGCCGAATCGAGGGAGAATATCAGGTGCGCATCGTCATACCCCATCCCTGGAGTCAGGAGTGAGGATCATTCTGGTTGATGATGAACCCCTGGCCAGGGATCGGTTAGCCGCCCTACTGGCGGAGTTGGGTGAAATCTACCAGGTAGTCGGCACAGCGGAAAACGGTGAGGAGGCACTGGAGCTTTTTTCCAATCTGGGCGCCGATCTGGTGTTGATGGATATCCGCATGCCGGTCATGGACGGCTTACAGGCAGCCCGGCGGCTGGCCGAGACTCACACTCCACCCGCAGTGGTCTTTACTACGGCCTATGAGGAACATGCCCTGCAAGCGTTCGAGACCCGGGCGGTGGATTATCTCCTCAAGCCCGTCCGCAAGCAGAGGTTGCAAAAGGCCTTGGATGCAGCACAAAGAATCACTTTGGCACAGCTCGAAAAGCTGTCACTGTCCGCTGAGACGGACGTACCCCAACTCAGCATGAGTTATCGGGGCGGGCTGCGGCGCATTCCTTTGGATCAGGTCTTGTATCTGCGGGCCGAGAGCAAATATGTCATGGTTTTCCACACAGAGGGAGAGATGTTGCTGGATGAGAGTCTGAAATCCCTGGCATCCAGATATAGTGACTGGTTTATCCGTATCCATCGCAATGCCCTGGTTGCGCGCCATGCCCTGCGCGGCCTGGAAAAATGTGAAGGGGGCGTGATGCGGGTCAGTTTACAGGGTAGTGAAGCATTGTTGGAGGTGAGCCGCCGTCATCTTCCCGGGGTGAGGCGTTTGATACGTGGTGAGGAGTAGTGCGGTGAGTCGTTTTGGGATGGGTTTCATGATCTTGCTGATGGTTGGCGCCTGTGCCACACGGTCCCCGGAAATCGAGCAGACCGGGATATCGGCCGACCAGCCCCTGGTCGAGTCTCGTCTGATGCGAGGCGTGATCAGTGACCAGTTGCTCACAGCCGGTTGTTTCGGGTGTCATGGACCCGAAGGGCGGAGCGGGGCTCCGGCGATTCCATCCCTGGCCGGTCTCTCCGAAGACTACTTCATCCAGGTCATGCAAGCCTATCAGTATGGTGGTCGCTATGCTTCGATCATGGGGCGCATAGCGCTGGGATATGATGCGGATGAAATTACCAGGATGGCCCGCTACTTCAGTCAGCTTCAGCCAGTGCCCCGAGCGCAACGGGTGGACTGGCGGCAGGTCAATAAGGGTCGACAGTTGCACCGGCTGTATTGTCTGGAATGCCATGGCGACCTGCAGGCAGCCGCAAGCCATGAGGCCAATCGACTCAACGGGCAATGGATGGATTATCTGCGCTGGACCCTGCAGGATTATCTGATCGGAATCAACCAGGCCGACGCGCAGATGTCCGAACAGCTCAGCGCATTGGTCAAGCGACACGGCGGAGCCGGACTGGAGGCCTTGGTCAACTACTTCGGCAGTGCCCGCCCTTGAGACGATAATCTCGCCCTAACGTTGCCTGTAGCCATGGCAGGCTATAGCATAGCGCCCATCGATCCCGATTGATAAGTAACCATCTCCCGTTTCTGTTTGCTGAGGCCCGGTGTTTTTATGTCCCAAATGACCATCCGCATTGCTACCCGAAAGTCACCGCTCGCCATGTGGCAGGCCGAATATGTGGCAGCGGCCCTCAAACAGGCGCATCCTGACGTTGCAGTCGAACTGCTGGGTATGAGTACCAAAGGGGATAAGATCCTCGATACACCGCTGGCCAAGATTGGCGGTAAAGGGTTGTTCGTCAAGGAATTGGAGCAGGGCATGCTGGACGGCCGGGCGGACATCGCGGTGCACTCCATGAAGGATGTCCCGGTGGAGTTGCCGGAGGGCCTGCATCTGCCGGTGATCATGCAACGTGAGGATCCCCGGGATGCCTTTGTGTCCAACGAGTTTGCCAACTTCAATGAGTTACCCGAAGGAGCCAGGGTGGGGACCTCCAGCCTGCGCCGGCAATGTCAATTGGCGGAAGCCCGGCCGGACCTGGAGATCCTGCCGCTGCGGGGTAATGTGAATACCCGTCTGCGCAAGCTGGATGCGGGGGACTATGATGCGATCATCCTCGCATCGGCCGGCCTGATCCGACTCGGCTTCGACACACGCATCGCGGCGAAGATCGGCCCCGAGCAGAGCCTGCCGGCAATCGGCCAGGGCGCTGTAGGCATCGAGTGTCGCGAGGATGATGAACAGACCAACCGCTTGATCGCCGCCCTGCATCATGCGGAGACCGCTCATTGCGTGACGGCTGAACGCGCGATGAACCAGCGCCTCAATGGGGGGTGTCAGGTGCCGATCGCGGGTTATGCCATGCTCGAGTCGGGACAACTCTGGTTGCGCGGCCTGGTTGGTGAAGCGGATGGTTCGCGCATTATCCGCGGCGAGGTGGAGGGCACCCCGGACGAGGCGCAGGCGATGGGTACAGGCTTGGCCGAACGTTTGCTGGAATGGGGAGCGGATGAGATCCTGGCGACCCTTTACCACGGCGACTAAGCACAGCCGTCTTGTCTGACTGCGACTTGCGGCGTGCCGGCATCCTGGTCACCCGACCTGCCCACCAGGCAGTGGGTCTGTGTGAACTGATCGAGTCCTGCAACGGCGTCGCCCTGCGCCTGCCGGCCCTGGAGATCCTGCCGCCGGCGGACCAGGCCAGGGCTAGCGCCAGACTGGGCGAGACCGCGGATATCGTCATCTTCGTCAGCCCGAATGCGGTCCGCTTCGGTCTGCCTTTGCTGAACGCTCAGCGGATCTCCGCTGAGTTGACATTGGGCGCTGTCGGCAAGGCCACTGCCCTGGCCTTGAAGGAGCAGGGATACCGGGTTGATCTGATACCCGACAGGCGCTTCGATAGCGAGGGACTGCTGGCACTGCCGGAATTACAGTCGGTCTCGGGAAAACGGATCCTGGTGGTGCGTGGCGAAGGGGGGCGTCCCTTACTGGGCGACGCGCTCAGGGAGCGGGGTGCCGATCTGGTCTATGCTGAGGTATACCGCCGGGTCTGTCCCCATGTGGATCCTACTCCCCTGCTCGAGCGATGGGAACGGGATGTGCATCTGGTCACCGCGACCAGCAATGATATCTTGTTGAATTTGCAACGGATGATCGGTGAGAAAGGTTGGCCGTTGCTCAGAAGGACTCCCTTACTGGTGATCAGCGAGCGGATGGTTGAGTTGGCGGAAAGTCTGGGCTTCGCAACCATCGTGCGGGCGGAGAATGCCGCTGATCGAGTGATTTTGACGCGTGTCTGTGACTGGATAAGCCACGCAGAGCAATGAAACGATAAACCTGGAATACATGCATGAGTGAGCGGGACAAGACAGCTTTGGACATGAGCACAGCACAGGACGCTGACCCAGCGGTTGAGGCAACTGATGAGATGGCCAGGGTGGCGCGCCCTTCCTCTTCGCGTCTGTCGATCGTGCTGTCACTGGTCACTTTGGCGATTGTCGCGCTGAGTCTCTATGGGGGATACCGCTATTGGAGCGGAATACAACAGTCCCTTCTGCAACTCGATGGTTCGCTTGCTGTAGCCGGCAAGGATCAAGCCATGATACGGGAACGCCTCGGTGAGGCTCAACGGGCCCTGCAGCAGCAGCAACAACAGCTTGCCTCCCAGGATCAGGCACTGACCGAACAGCGTCAGCTGCTGGAGAACGAACGGGCTGCCATGCGTCAGCAAGCTGCCCAGCTCCAACGATCCCTGTCGACCATGCAACAACGTCAGGGCGGGGGTGATAAACAGCAGTGGCAGATTGCCGAGGCCGAATATCTGATGCGGGTCGCCAACCACCGACTCTCCTTGATGCATGATCCGCTGACTGCACTGCAGGCCCTGGCCGCGGCCGATGAGCGGTTGCGCGATACCCAAGATCCGGGCTGGCATCCTGTCCGGCAACAGCTGTCCCGGGAAATGGCCAGTCTGCAGGCCGTACCACAAGTGGACAAGGAGGCTTTGACTGCCCAGCTTGCCACATTGGCGGAACAAGTGGAGCAACTGCCCCTGCGGGATGAGAGAGTGGCGTTACAGGCGATACAGAAGGCGGATGTGGTTCAGGGGCCTACCGCCTCCGACCGGACATTCGATCTGCAGCGAATTTGGCAGGATTTTTGGGAAGGCTTCAAATCGATGATGGTGATCCGACATCATGCTCAGCCGATCACGGCGATGCTCTCGCCGGAGCAGGGCTACTTCCTCAGGCAGAATCTGCGTCTCAAATTGGAAGGGGCGAGCGTTGCCTTGATCGGGAGGAATGGGGCGTTTTATCGGGATAGCCTTGAATCGTCCGCCGTCTGGGTTGAACGTTATTTCGCCACGGATTCACCCCAAGTGAAGAGCTTTCGCCGTCAACTGACGGAAATGCTTGAGCAGGAGGTGGCTCCTGGATTACCGGTGATCTCTGCTTCCTTGCGGGCGCTGCAGGCGCGCCGCGATGAATTGATGCAGGGGGGCGAGGAATGAAAACCCTGATTGCGCTGGTCCTCAGCCTGCTGCTGGCCGTAGTCTTCACCCTTTGGGTCAAGGAGAACAACGGCTATGTGCTGATCGGTTATGGTCATTGGACCATCGAGGGCAGTCTGGCGCTCTTCGCCCTGGCGGGCCTCACCCTGTTTGTGCTCTCCTATTGGCTGTCACGCACACTGATCAGACTGTGGTCCATGCCCTTACAGCTGCAGCGTTGGAACCGACGCCGCCATGCTGTCCGGGCGCGTCATTCCCTCACCCAGGGCTTGGTAGAACTGGCCGAGGGTAACTGGCGCTTGGCGGAGCGACATCTGACCCGCCATGCGGCCCAATCAGAAACCCCCTTGCTCAATTATCTGGCCGCCGCCAGAGCCGCTCAGCTGCAGGGACAGGATGAACGGCGTGACGACTATCTGCAGCTGGCCCATCAGAGCATGCCCTCTGCTGAGCTGGCGGTGGGACTGACCCAGGCGGAGTTGCAACTCGCCCACGAGCAGTATGAACAGGCATTGGCGACCCTCACCCACATACGCTCCCTATCGCCCAAGCATAACTATGTGCTGATCCTGTTGAAACGGCTCTATGTAAACCTTGGGGAGTGGGACAAGTTGGAAGAACTCCTACCGGAACTACAGAAACGCAAAGCGATCCTCCCTGAGGAATCCCGGGATCTGCAACTAAGGATCTACCGGGAGCGGATGCTGGCCATCCAGTCTGATCCTCAGGCCTTGGAGCAGTTTTGGCAGACTCTGCCCAAATCGATCCGCCAGGAGCCGGAATTTCTCAAGTCGTACATCAATCTCCAGGTGGCACAGGAGGCAGGACAACGCGTGACCCCGTTGATCGTTGATGCCCTACAGCGTTCATGGGATGCGGAACTGGTCTGCCTGTTCGGCAGAATCAAGACGGATGATCCCGCCAATCAACTGGCAATCGGCGAGGCTTGGCTGAATGAACGGCCCAAGGATCCGGATCTGTTGCTATCGCTGGCCAGGCTCTGCCTACAAAACAGACTCTGGGGCAAGGCCCGCAGCTACCTGGAGGCCTGTATCGGCATAAAGCCCAGGGTTGAGGCCTATCAGGAGTTGGGACTGCTGCTGGAACGGATGGATGAGCCGGAGAAAGCCTTGGAGTGTTTCCGCACTGGCCTGGGCCTCGAGCGCCGGGATACTGCGAGGATCTTCAAGGACATAGGCCGTCTGAGCTTGAATCATCAGCCCTCCGAATCGCGCGCGGTAGACAGCGCCTGACGGTCTGGCCCAGGTCGTATGCAGACTGTTGAGCTCAGGCCTCCGCAGCGGCCGCCCCGTATTCGAATGAGTCGGAATACAGTCTGGTTTCATCCAGGCCTTGGTTGAGAAAGGCGGTCTTGCCCGCGTCGATCATCGGGGGAGGGCCGCTCATGTAAACCTCGAAGCCGCTCAGATCCGTGTGATCCGCAACCACGCTCTCGTGCACCCAACCCGTCCTGCCCTGCCAGTCATCGGCCGGCTCAGAGAGCACCGGGATATAGCTGAAGTTGCTGTGTTGCTCGGCCCACTGTTTGGGCAGATCGGGTAAATAGAGGTCCTGTTCGGAGCGCACTCCCCAATACAGCTGGATGGGGCGGTCGACGCCGATCTCGAAGGCGTGCTCAATGATCCCCTTGAGCGGTGCGAAGCCGGTGCCGCCGCCCATAAGGATGATCGGCAGATCCGAGTCCTCACGCAGGAAATAGCTACCCAGCGGGGCTTCGATGCGCATGATGGTTTTCTCTTTCATACCATCGAAGAGGAAATCGGTGAATTTGCCGCCTTCCACATGGCGGATATGCAGCTCGATCAATGCATCATCATGCGGGGCGTTGGCAATGGAAAAGGCGCGTCGTTCCCCATCCTCCAGGATGAAGTTGAGGTATTGACCGGCCAGAAACTGCAGGCGTTCCCCTTCGGGCAGTTTGAGGTAGAGGCGTATCACGTCATCATTCAGGCGTTCTATGCGGTCCACCTTGCAGGGCATTTCGCGAATCTCCAGATCCTGGGCCTGAGAGATCTCATGAACCTGAATGCGAATGTCGGAACTCGGAACCCCCTTGCAGGTCAGACAGGCGCCGGCCTGGTTTTCGTCCAGCCCGGGCGGCGGGCCTTCCGGATAGCCGATGTCGCCGTCCAGCAGGGTGCTTTGACAGGTTCCACAAAAGCCATTGCGGCAGCCGTAGGGGAGATTGATGCCTTGTCTGACCGCAGCATCGAGAATGCTCTCTCCCGATTCGGTAGTAAATTCGTGGCCGCTGGGTTCTACGTGGACTTTGAAACTCATGAGATTCCCTGATTTGCTACTTAGGTTATACACTACAAAGAAGTTAGGGAGGGAATTCTCTCCTATTTTAGTCGGGAATTAAACCTGGGAGTCCATTGGGTTATGCGTGAGCTGAGTATCGTTGGATGCGGAGACATCGGCCGTCGAGTGGCAGGCGCTTGTCTGGCGCAGGGTGACCGAGTGATGGGATGGGTCAGGACAGCGGTCAGTCTGGAACGCCTCGAGTCGCTTGGGATCCACGCCAGGCAGGTGGATCTGGATAATCCGGTGGCGCAGATCCCCGAGGTCGAAGGCCAATGGCTGTTCTATTTCGCGCCCCCGCCATCCAGCGGCAGGCAAGACCTACGGGTCGCACGGTTGATCCAGGGCTTGCAGAATACGGGTTCTCCCAGTCGGGTGGTCTACCTCAGCACCACAGGGGTCTATGGTGACTGCCATGGTGAGTGGGTGGACGAAAACAGACCGCCCAATCCCCTGGCGGATCGTGCCTGGCGACGCCTCGATGCAGAAGACCGCTGGCGGGCCTGGAGCCAGGCGACCGGTGGTGAACTGGTGATCCTGCGGGTCGCCGGCATCTATGGACCGGGTAAACTCCCCACCCGTCGTCTGCAGGCCGGTCAGCCGCTGGTCAGTGAGCAGGATTCCCCCATCACCAACCACATCCACAGCCTGGATTTGGTGCAGATCTGTTTAGCTGCGATGCAGCGGGGGCGCTCTGGCGAGGTCTACAATGTCAGCGATGGGCACCCCGGCAGTATGACTGGCTATTTCAATCAGGTGGCGGATTTTCTTGGCCTGTCCCGGCCACCCATCATTGCAAGAGAAGAGGCACAGCAGCAGCTCTCCCCGGGCATGCTCTCCTATCTGCGAGAGTCGCGCCGTTTGAGCAATCGGAAGATGTTGCGTGAGTTGGGTGTGTTTCTCAGCTATCCGACGCTGGCTGAAGGGCTCCCCGCCTGCCTCACGGCGGATGCTTAGATGCTGATCCAGTCGATCAGCTCGTCCCACAGCACCACATCCTTGTAGACCATGGAGGGGGCCAGCTCGAAGATCCCCAGGCCGTGCTCGGCGGAGCGGATATAGTTCTGGCTCTCGCGCAGATGGGTGACGAAGGGAATCTTCAGATGACCCAGGTATTTCTCCAGGTCGTGGTAGATGATGGTGTTCTCCCGCACCCGGTTGGCGACGATACCGATATGGGTCTCGTGCCGGGAAACCCGTCCGCTCTCCAGCAGTTCTTCGAGAAAACGTCGGCAGGCGCGCATGTCGATGGGTGAGGGCAGCACTGGCAGGATCAGGGTGTCGACCCGCTTCAGCATCTTGTTGATGGTCTTACCATGGGTGCCGGCGGGGGCGTCCATGACCAGCAGTTCGGTGCCCTTGGCGGGCCTCAAGGGTCCAGGCTGGCTGGCGTCGATGGCTTGAATCTGGGGGATGCCCTCGTAGTCCTCCCTGGCAGCAAGCCAGTCGAGGGTCGACTTCTGGGGGTCGAAGTCTGCCAGTGCGACCTTGAGGCCGTCATCGGCATACCAGGTGGCCAGATTCGTTGCGATGGTTGTCTTGCCGCAACCGCCCTTGGCGTTCATCAACATGATGGTGCGCATCTTGTTACCCCATGACTGTCTGTTTTTTTAGTGATTGGCTGCGCGCTTGCGACCAATCATTTTTGATTGACCACTAGTTTAGCCTATCCCCAGCTCATCCCAAATCGAATCGATTCGTTGGGTAATCTCGTCACTCATGTGGATCGGCCTGCCCCATTCCCGATCGGTTTCACCCGGCCATTTGCCGGTGGCATCGAAGCCGATCTTGGAGCCGAGCCCGGAGACCGGTGAGGCGAAATCCAAATAGTCGATGGGGGTGTTCTCGATAATGGTGGTGTCCCGCGCCGGATCCATGCGGGTGGTCATGGCCCAGATCACATCGTTCCAGTCGCGTACGTTGACGTCCTGGTCGGTGACGATCACGAACTTGGTGTACATGAACTGCCGCAGGAACGACCACACGCCGAACATCACCCGTTTGGCGTGCCCCGGGTACTGCTTGTTCATGCTGACCACGGCCATGCGGTAGGAGCAGCCCTCCGGTGGCAGATAGAAATCGGTGATCTCCGGGAACTGCTTCTGCAGCAGCGGCACGAACACCTCGTTCAGTGCCACCCCGAGAATCGCCGGTTCGTCCGGTGGCCGGCCGGTATAGGTACTGTGGTAGATCGGGTCGTCGCGGTGGGTGATGCGGTCGATGCTGAACACCGGGAAGTTCTCCACCTCGTTGTAGTAGCCGGTGTGGTCGCCAAACGGCCCTTCCGGCGCCATGTCGTCCGGGTGAATATGACCCTCGAGGACGAATTCGGCGGCGGCCGGCACCTGCAACTCGTTGCCGATACACTTGGCCACCTCGGTACGGCTGCCGCGCAACAGGCCGGCGAAGGCGTACTCTGACAGGGTGTCCGGTACCGGGGTGACCGCGCCGAGGATGGTGGCCGGGTCCGCGCCCAGGGCGACACTGACCGGGAAGGGCTCGCCCGGGTGTTGTTGCTGCCATTCACGGAAGTCCAGGGCGCCGCCGCGGTGCGCCAGCCAGCGCATGATGACGCGATTGCGGCCGATCACCTGCATGCGGTAAATGCCGAGGTTCTGGCGCGACTTGAGCGGGCCACGGGTGACCACCAGGCCCCAGGTGATCAGTGGTCCGGCATCTTCCGGCCAGCAGGTCTGGACCGGGATCCTGGACAGGTCTACAGCGTCTCCCTCGAGGCGGTTTTTCTGGCAGGGGGCACCCCTGATCACCTTGGGCGCCATATCCAGCACCTTGCGGAAGATCGGCAGCTTGTCCCAGGCATCCTTCCTCCCCTTGGGTGGGTCGGGCTCCTTGAGCATCGCCAGCAGTCTGCCGACCTCGCGCAGCGCCTCGACCGAGTCCTCCCCCATGCCCATGGCAACGCGATCGGGGGTGCCGAACAGGTTGGCAAGGACCGGGATTTGCGAACCTTTGGGGTTCTCGAAAAGAATCGCCGGGCCCTTGCTGCGCAGGGTGCGGTCGCATATCTCGGTCATCTCCAGGTAGGGATCGACCTCGGCGGCAACGCGTTTGAGTTGCCCCTGTTGCTCAAGTTGGTTGATGAAGTCGCGCAGGTCTTTGTATTGCATGGTGTCGTGAATTGACTACGGGGTTCAGTTTTTTCGCCTACCGACTGTAGCGTAT